>ERZ791849.450-NODE-450-length-14215-cov-4.66102_pt1 | contig 14215 bp, 8 predicted proteins | sample MGYA00510288_ERZ791849 | MGnify/ENA primary metagenome ERZ791849 (study PRJEB30046, sample SAMN00715262) | human gut metagenome | study: EMG produced TPA metagenomics assembly of the A metagenome-wide association study of gut microbiota in type 2...
TCAGTGCCTTATGGGATTCGATCTCGGCCTTTTTCTCCTGTGACACATCCATAGATGCCAACAGTGCTTTGACCAGCTTTGTGCCATCCCACTCCAGCGGAATGAAGGAAGCGATCTTATAGGTGTTCTCATCCATGGAGCAGTATTCAAATTTGTAGATGTCGTTCTCGCTCTGCAAATTCCTGCGGATATTTTCCGGCGAGATTATAGCATCCAATGTGTCCAGCGATTCCAGTGTCTTATACTTTGCAACCACCTGCTTCACAAAATCATGGTATGTTCCCGTCGGCGCGTATATCATTTCACCTTGCAGATTATAGAACCGATACCGGTCATTCTCCAGATCGCAGACGACAAAGCGGTCCAGCAGACGCACCATACTCTTGATCAAAAGATCCATAGATGCGTTATCTGAGGCCATCTGCATCCGCCGTGCCGTCTCTGCTTTGGACTCTGTGATGTCCCGCAGAAAAATCATCGCATATTCGGAATCTTCGATCTCACCGCGCATGACCACGTTGCTGACCCATCGTTCCTCCCCATCCAGAACGATGCGGCACTCCTGACGCAGCTCCGTCTCAAGCACCTTTAATTTTTCCGTGATGTAGGCGCGATTGTAGAAATCCGTTACAGACTGTTTGTCCTCTTCAACCACATAGTTATCCACAAAGAATCTGACCAATCCATCCCATGTGTGGTTCTGCTCAAAGGCCGTCATCAAAGAGGGCTCCACTTTGAAAGTATCAAAGGTGTTCTTTTCCAGATTTACATAGTATTCGCAGAGGTTTGCGCTGGTAAATGCACGGTGAAATGCCGCTGCCCGCTGCGCCTGCATCCGGCTTCTTTTTTCCGCGTCAATGTTGCTGATGATTCCGGCAATTCGATTGGCCGAGCCATCCAGACGGCGTATCACCTCCGCCGATGCCCGGAACCACTGGTATTGGCCATCCTGCATTTTCAGTCGGTACTCAACATTATATTTTGTAGTATTGGTTTTGTCCGCAATCGTTTCCAAAAGCAGCTGCATTACCCGGTCATGATCCTCCGGGTGCAGAAGGTTCGACCACGAATCCAGTTTGTTCGGAAAATCGAGAATGTCATGATATCCAAGGATCTGCCGGAACGCATGGCTCCAGTTTACATTGACGATTTCACCGTTTTCATTGCACTCATAATACCACAGCGCAGAATGAATGGATTCGTTGACTAACGCAAGATTTTCATACGCCCAGTTCATCTGTACCGACAGGACCCAGATTGGCGTTCCATCCGTATCGGCTGCATCTTCTTTATAGAGACGCACATAGACGGGAGAGCCATCTGCTGTAAGGATCCGGCCTTCTCCTCCGCCCTGAATCTGACGAAAGCGTGCATTGTCAAGGAATGCGGCATCTTTCTTATAGAAAAGATTCTTCAGTGAACCCTTTGTCTGCTCCATCAGGGACTCATAGCTGTGGTTCAGATTATGCAGCAACAGATTACTGACCGACAGGATCGACAATTCGGCATCATAGTACCCGGTAATGGTTCCGACACCGCCATTATGATAGATCGTCTCCTGCATGGCCTGAAATGCATCTTTTCCCAGCCTTACCGTATCGGAAGTGTAGATTTCATCTGTAAGTCTTCTATCGAATTTCATGTTCTTCATCCTCGCAGGGTTTCGATTCCGCCGCACGCTTCAATTCTGGTATGTCTTTTATGGTCAAATGGCATACTGATTTTTGATCAAAATTATACAGTATAACTAGTATAGTATACTTGTGCAGCGCTTCAATTTCAAGCGCTAGTTGGCATTGGCTGTGTAAAAAAGAGAGGCCAATCTTCGTGAAAATTTATGCAAGTTGATCCCTGTACTTTTCCACAATCCGACTATCAGTATAGACAGTCGCCCTGCGATGCGGTAAGGCGTGAATTGCGCGGTGTTGCCTTAATGGGCGAAGGTCTCCGCGTAGGGCGACCATGCGTAGCTCAGGCAGTAGGAGGTGTAGCTTGCGGCGGGCACGCGGATGCGGCAGAACGCGGGCGCACCGTCGAGCAGGGCCTGCCCCACGGAAAGCCGCGCGGGGTCCGGCTGGGTCAGCGTGATTTCCTGCAGCGCGGGGCATTTGGCAAAAAGTCCATCCGGAAGCGCCGTGATATTTTGCTGTATCGTCAGTTTTTCCAGCGCGCTGCATCCCGCAAACGTGTCGGAGGCCAGCGCCGTCACGGGTCGTCCGTCCACCTCGCCCGGAACTGTCAAGGTGCGGCGGCCGCGTCCCGCCGCATTGACGACAAGACGGTCACTTTCCCATGTAAAATATGCAGCATCGCTGTTATTTGCGGCTTCTGTGTCGGTCTGTATCCGGCGGGCGGGCATGGCGGGCAGCGCGATTTCGGTAGACGAGGTGTCACCCAGTACAGCTTTGAGATCACGGATGAGCTGCCGCGTAAAGACGGTCTTGCCGCTCACGTTCAGATGGAAATTTGTGTCATAGAACCACCCGGCGTCCATCACGCAGGCATGCGGATCACCTGCCAGAGGTGCAGTCATCTGCGACTGCAGATAGTCGGCATACGTGTCAATATCTTCTGCGTTCGCTACAGCAAGCACATTCATCGGCGGGAAATGATACAAGACAACCGCCCCGACAGACTCGGCCTGTGCAGTGTAGGCGTTGAGCGCATCACAGAAGTCGGTGTCCAGCATCGAGGGATCAAAGCGTACCGGCATTGTCGTGTCATAACCATCCGGCAAAATATTGGCACTGCAGAGCGGATTTACCACATCGCCCACCGCATTGAAGGAGTCGCGGCGATAGACGCCGTCCGGGGTAGGCGTACCGGTGAGAAAATAGCGGAACTTCGCACCTGCAAAGCGCGGAAACGCCCCCAACAAAGGCCCAAAATCCCGCGCGTGCAGGCAGGCAAGTGCCGAAAAGTCTCCGTCAACAGCCTGCCAAAAAGCATCCGTGCCGACGGTATCGGAAAGCGCCTGACGCTGCTGCTCCGGCATGATGACGACAAGATCGCCGGTGCGCAATTCATTTATAGACAAATCCAGCATGACCCGTGTGCCGAGTGCTGCGTACAGGCCAAAATTTACGGGCTGATAGTCAGGCAGCTCCCGGGGCAGCAGAGCGCTGTCAACGCCGAAAGCGGCTGCACTGCCGCCCACAAGAATAAGACGCGGTTTATCGCTTTCCGCGGTCAGCAGGGCACGCTTGGCGGGCAGTTCCCCCACAAACGTATTGCCGTACTGCGCGGGCAGGGCAAAGCCCCACACCGTCAGGAGCAACGGTATGGCGATAAAAACGCAGAGCATACTTGTAAACAGTTTTTTCATGGCAGGGTCAGAATTGGAAGTAGATAAAGGCATTGGTCGTGCCCGTGTGCAGTGTGGAAAACCACGCGGCGACCACAGTCAATGCCAAAAGACAGAAGGCCAATACACTGCGCGGGGACGGTGCTGCGGACGACGTCTCGGGCAGCAGATGCAGGCAGAGCGCCCCCAAAACAAGCTCTGCCACCGGCTGTATACCGATGTTCAGCAGCGTTGTGTGCAGTGTGCTCAGCGACCAGTCGACAGGCAGGCGGGACAGCAGCAGAAGGGCATCCGAGACAGAGGCTGCCCGGAAAAAGACCCAAGCGATGCAGACCAGAGAAAATGTATAGGCGTGGCGTAGGCACACGGCGGTCCAGGTGCGGGCCTTGTGCTTTCCGCCGCAGGGGGTCAGGGCCTTTTCCAAAAGCAGCAGCGCACCATGCACACCGCCCCACACCACAAAATGTAATGCGGCACCATGCCAGAGGCCGCTTAACAGAAATACGACCATGGTATTTACGGCCAGCCGTGCCGTGCCGCGGCGCGAGCCGCCGAGCGGGATATAGACGTAGTCCGTAAACCACCGCGTCAGGCTGATGTGCCAGCGGCGCCAGAAATCACGCAGGGAGTCTGCGCGATAGGGGTGGTCAAAATTGCGGCTCAATCGCACACCCAGCAAGGCAGCGGCCCCGACGGCAATGTCGGAATAGCCGGAAAAGTCCCAGTAGATCTGCCCGGCGAAAAGCAGTGTTGCCAACAGAACAGCCGGGCCGGAGGCGTCAGCCGGGGAGGCGTAGACGGAATCCACAAACACGGCAGCAGTGTCTGCCAGCAGCAGCTTCTTTGCAAAGCCGCGCACCATCCAAAGCCAGCCGCTGCTGTCCATACGGCGCTCCTGCGCGCGCAGCTGAGGCAGAAGCGCCGTGCTGCGTTCAATCGGCCCCGCTACCAGCTGCGGGAAAAAGCTGACGAATAAGGCGTAATACCCAGGATGCCTCTCCGGCATGAGCCGCCCGCGGTAAATATCAATGACATAGCTGAGGGTCTGAAATGTGTAAAACGAGATGCCCGCGGGCAGCAGAAGCGGCACATCTGTGCGGAAAATCCCGGCATATTTGAAGAGGCACAGACACCCGATGCACAAAACTGCCGCACAGGTCAGCCAGAGCTTTTTGGCCGTCTGTGTTTTGCTTTTTGCGATGCCCAGTGCCGCCGCATAGGTTCCCAGCGTGATACCCGCCAGCAGCGGAAGTGCCTGCGGACTGCCCACAGCGTAAAATCCGAGGCTGGCGGTCAGCAGCAATACCCAGCGCCGGCTCGGCGGCAGCATCCAATGCAGGGCCAGTACAATAGGAAAAAGCAGCACAAAAGCGGGTGCGGTGAAATTCATAAGTGCCCTCCTATCGGCCACATTGCGGCGGCGCAGGGAATCAACAGACAGAGCAGCATTGTGCGGGTGGACACATCCAGTACCAGCGCTGCCAAAACCACCGCAGCACCCGAAACCATGCCGAGCGCTGCGGCCCATGCCCGGCGATGGGCCACCAGTGCCAGCACAGTGGTCAGTGCAGCCAGAGCGCAGACAAGAATCATGGTGCAATCCCCTCCCCTTGCAGTTGTTTTGTCAGTGCATCAATGACCTGTGCCGTGCGCATAGTCACCCCGTTTGTGGACAGATGGTTGTCGGTGCCGTAGAAATACCGTCCGGCCATCAGGGAATCCTGCAGCGGCGTCAAAAACACAACATCGAGATTTTCTCGGAAATACGCATCCAGCGCGGCCACAGCCTCCGGCGTGGAATCCGCCGAAACGGCGCGGCTGTTGCGCGGGCTGTACGTCAGGTACACCCGCACGCCGTCTGCCGCAAAGCGGTCAAACTCGGCGTTGGCGGGGGCTATATACGTGTCATACGGGAAGGACGCTGTTGTGTAATCCACAGGCAGTCCGTAAATCGGCGTGTCATCGACGGCATCGGGGCGGTACAGAACATAGTCACCGTACTCGTTGTAGCTCGGCGTGTCAACGGCATTTCCGCCCTCGTCCAAATCGGACGGCGAGACGGCATAGCTGCGCGCCGTCATGTCTGCGCGGGTCTGCAAATAGGAGCCAAGTGCCGAAAAAACGCCGCTGTACTGTTGTAAATTGAGCCTCGCGACAATGTCGTAGTCAGCCTCGGCCATACAGAAGAAGGCGTCGTCGAAGGCATTTGTCGTGCAGAACTGGCGCTTGGCAGCGTCAAATTCAGGTGAGAGCAGCAGCAGGTCGCCGGGGCGCATCTGTGCGCGAATCAGCTCGAGCTGCGGCAGCGCATTGGTGTAGGCGAACACACCCATGTTCACGACCTCATAATGGGGCAGGGCAGCATCCAGCGCGGCGCTGTCATACCCGAACCGCGCCGAGGAACCGGAGAACAGCACAAGCTTCTGCGTATCGGCCAATGAGAGCAGGCGGTCGTACTTATCGGCGAACGTCGCGTAGTAGCTGCCGCTGTAGACGGGCGCAGTCGCGGCATTGATGTACAATGTTTGCAGGCTTGTGCAATCTTCAAATGCGTAATCGCTGATCTGCTGCAGGTTGTCAAACAGGGTCACGCTCTCCGCGGCGCTGCCGCTGAAGGCCCCGGGCTGCACGCGGCGCAGGGTATCGGGGAAGATGACTGTTTTACAGGGCGCATCGGCAAAGGCCCCCGCCGCAATTTCTACGACGGGTGCGCCGCCCAGCGTATCGGGGATGACAAGCACTTCTCCCCCGCCCTGCCAGCCCGTTATAGCTGCGGCGTCGTTTTCAACCGTGTAGGTGAACTCCGCGGCGTCGTTTTGAGCAGCCCACTGCGCGTAAAGCCGCGCACCGGGCTCGGTCCGGCTGCCCAGCCCAACGGCCTGCCCACTGCCGTCCGGGGCGGTGTTCCAGCCCGTCAGCGTGTACCCGGGGCGGGTGAACAGCGCACCGTCGATGGCGGTGTTCAGCCGCAGATGGCTCGCGGTGACGGGCACAGTGACCCAGCCGCCGCCGCAGTTGTCATTATAATACAGCACAGTATCGCTCTTTTCCGCGGTCACTGCCACGGCAACGGAGTAGCGGACATCGGGCAGCGTCAGGATGTACGACGCGCCGGTGCGGGTAAGCGACGCACCGGGATAGTCTGTGCCCGTCAGCGTATAGCCGTCGGCCGGGGTCAGGGTGAAGGTCACACTCTGCCCCGGGGTAACGGCTGCGGTCTGGGCCTGCGCTGTAAACGCAGGCGAGGATTCCAAAACGATGCGGCACTGCACCGCAGGGGCTGCCGGGGCGGCGGCACAGCCTGCCAGCAGAACCAGCATGGCAAGAATAAGCATCAGGCGGCGCAGGTGGAACACATCCTTTCAGAAAAAATCTGCTTTTTACATCATAATACAAAATACCCCGGAGAGAAAGCCCCCCGGGGTGTGGATGAGGAAAAAGCTGTCACGATGAAGTGACGCGGGAATGGCGCAGAATTACTGCTTGTTCACATTGGTGAACGCGGCAATGATGTTCAGCACCACGGCAATCAGCAGCGTGGCCGTGCCGTAGATGGCGCTGGACAGGTCAGCCATCGTCTGGGCGTTGTTCGTAAAGGTCATGATCGAGGCGATGGTGTTGACGCGGGGGCTGATGAACTGTACGGCAGCCACGACCAGCGTGATACCGGCAACTACGCTCATCGCATCGGCGGCAATGGCCAGCTTCTTGTCCAGCACGACGCGCAGCACCAGTGCAAGGATGGCGATGACGGCGCAGCCGATGACAACCGGGCTGGTGCCGATCTTGCGGAAGGAATCAGTCCCGGCGTTGACAATGCAGAAGGCAAGGCCGACAGCACCGGCAACGGCGGTCAGAAGCGACAGGATCAGACCTGCGCCCTTTTTATTCGTAGAACTCATGGTTTGCACTCCTTTACTGCTTCTTGGATTTGCGGTCATTCAGCACATACATGGCGGCAGCCAGCACGGTCAGGGCGGCAAAGACAATCTGTACAGCGGTCAGGGCGTTGTCGTACCAAGTACGGACGCTGACCAGTTTGGTGTTGCTGGCCATGCCGTCCATAGCGTTGGAGTTGGCCAGTGCGTAGTTCTGGTACTTCATAGCCTGCTTCAGGGCGGTCATCATGGTGGTATCCTGACTTACGGCCTCTACGGTCCAGTAGGGATACTTTTCGCTGACAGCAGCCATCGTGTTGTCGCCGGTGTTGCAGCTCATGGTAACGCCGTTCAGCACAGCCTCTTTCAGCACAACATAGTTGGCGTCCTAGATGAAGTCCTCGGAAATCAAGCCTTGGAAACCCCACTCGTTGCGCAGGATGTTCTTCGTCAGGCCGGTGTGGGCGTTGTCCTGCGTGATGCCAACGCGGTTGTAAGCGGTCATAACGCCGAGAACATGAGCGTTCTCCACAATGCCCTGCGTGCCGCGCAGCTCGTTCTCACGGGCCTGCTGCTCAGTCATAAAGACGGAAACGCCGGTACGGTTGATTTCGGTATCGTTGAAGGCGAGGTGCTTGGGTGCGATGATAACGCCGTACTCCATAGCAGCGGCGGCGTAGGCAGTGCCCTGACCGGCGGTCAGAACAGCGTCCTCGGAGTAGTACTCGTGGTTACGGGCGTTGTAGGGCAGGCGATGCAGGTTGGTGCCGATGCCCCAGAAGATAGTAGTGTTGGCCCACAGGCTGTAGTTGCCGATCACGCGGCCATAATCAGCGGCGAGGTCCTTGTTGAAGGTCTGGGCGATGACAGTCTCATTGACCATGGTGCCCATCTTGTAAGTCAGGTTGGGGTCATTGGCATCGACCACGCAGGGATCACCGGTGGAAGCATCGGTGTTGGCATACTGGCCGAGAGGATAGCTGTAGATGCCGTTGGGGCCATCGTTCTGGATGGTCTCGGGGCTCATGATGGATTCGATAACCTTGGTGGAGGTACCGCCGAAGCCTGTGCGGATCATGCACTCTTCCAGCGTGATCTCATCCATCAGCATATCCCAGCGCTCATCGTTGATATCGGAAACGCCCTTCAGGTCAGCCAGCGTCAGACCGTTGTCAGCGCCGAAAGTAACCGTGGAGGGATCGCCGTTGGCGTTGATCTCGTAGATGTCGTTGTCAAGGATATCAATCATCTCATCGGTAGCGGTCAGATCCTTATAGGTCTTGGGGAAAGTGCCTTCCCAGTCGGCACGGGTCAGATAGGTAGCAGTACCGGGCAGCCAGTAGTTGACATCCATGTCAGCCAGCTGGTTCTCCACAGCGGTGCCATTCTTGGTCGTTGCGAAAGTGGTGGTGTCCTGAGAGCCCAGATTCCAGCTCTTGGCCTTGTCTGCGTCACCGCCGACATCCTGACCCTCGGCAGCCAAAACGTTCTGCACAGCCTCATGTGCACCGTTGCCGATGGTGAAGTAGTAGTCACCGGCATCCAGAATGTAGCAGCCCTTGGTGCCTGCGGCGTTGTCAGCCGTGGAATCCCAGCTGGCCATATTCTGCATATCAGCGGTGATGGTCACGGTCTCGGAAGCGCCGGGGGCGAGCTCTGCGGTCTTGCCGTAGTCCAGCAGCTGGACAGCGGCCTTCTCGACGCCGTGTTCCTTGTCGTAGTCGGTGTAGGGCAGGCTGACATAGAGCTGCACAACATCCTTACCGGCGACGCTGCCGGTGTTCTTGACGGTCACGTTCGCGGTGACGGTCTCGTTTTCAAGGTCAACATTCAGGTTATCGAGGGTCTGCTCAAACGTGGTGTAGGACAGGCCGTAGCCGAACGGATAAGTAACCTCATCGTCATAGTTCCAAGCGCTGCCGGTGGAGGAGCCCACGGTGGAGGAAGCGTTGCCTTGGTTCATAACGGTGTCAAAGTAACGGGTCTCATAGTACTTGTAGCCGATGTAGATGTTTTCTGCCTCGACAATGGCATCATTCATCTTAATATCGGGGTTGGCATTGGTCCACTGCAGGTCGCCGAAGTTCTGTGCAGCGGGAGAGTTTGCGTTCTTGACGGCATAAGTATCGGTCAGATGGCCGGAGGGGCTGACCGCACCGGAGAGGATGTCGGCCACACCGTAGAAGCCGTAGCCGCCCGGCAGACCGACCTGCAGGATGGCGTCAACACCGACGTTGTCCTCGATCTCCTGCACCTCCATGGCGCTGGCATTATTCAACAGAACGATGACCTTGCCGCCGTTGGCCGCCTTGGCGGTGACGGCTGCATTGATGAGGTCGCGCTCGTCATCGGACAGGCCCAGCGGGTCGGTCTGGTTCAGGTTCTGGGTGGGATCAACACCGGCGGTGCCGGGGTTGTAGCTGCCGTTTTCAGAGGCGGCGCGGGCAATCGTGACGATCATCACGTTGTTGTCGTTCATGCTGTCTTTCCAAGCGGCGTTCTGGCCGTCCAGCGCAGCCTGACTCGGCTCCTTGCTGGAGAAAACGCCGGTCGTGGAGGGAGCCGTGATGTGGTTGTACTCAATCGTACCGCCCCAGCTCTGGACTTCGGACTTGAAGGTAGGCTGCAGGGCCTCGTACATATCGGCCACAGTCTGGTTCAGACCAAAGCCCTTTGCCTTGAAGGCACCGACCATATCGACTGTATCGGCATCCGTGCCGGTGTTCTCCACAAGACTGGAACCCATATCGCCGCCCTGTACGGGATAGTAGCTGGAGAAGCCCAGAAGTGTGATCTTCTGGGTCTCATCCTTGGTCAAGGGCAGTGCGCCGTTGTTCTTCAGCAGGACGCTGCCCTCTTCGCTCATCCGCTCACCCACGTCCTGAATGCCGTGCAGCAGCTCGGTAGTGGAGGTGTAGTCGGATTTGAAAGTATACAGGTCAGTGCCGTCGGAGTTCTCGGTCACGAGCTTGGTGCTCTTGGTGCCCAGGAACTTGTCAATGTCAGTACGGAATCCGTCCACGACGGTTGAGGCGCAGACACTGAGCGCCAGCAGCGACGCCGTGGCTGTGGTCACGCCGCGCCAGACGCGGCGGCCGGATTTTTTCTTACTCATGTTTTTCCTCCTTGTGTATCCTTGTGTATATCGTAATCGCGTGTAGGGCGCGTTACTTCTTGCTGCGTTCCTTGATAGCCTTCTGCTCCTCGGGTAGGTTTTTCTCAACCGTCCAGAACAGAATCAGGATGACGGCGCCGATGATATAGCAGACGGTCTCGACCCAGATATAGCTGACAGAGATCGCGGTCTGCACACTGGCGGTCTGGGCGGCGGTGCCCAGAGCGACGTCGGCGGCTTGGTTATAGCCGCTGCCGTTCAGCATGGCGCTGAAAATGGAGTTGCAGATCGGCGTGGCGGCGACCATAAGGGAGCTGTAGATGCTCATGGTCAGACCGTCGGTGCGGATGCCGGTGCGGTACTCAATGTGGTCGATAACGTCGGCAATCATGGCCAGGATCAGATAGCAGGCCGGGGAAGAACCCAGACACTTGAGGGCCACGCCGATGGCGACCGGCACGATGTTGCCGCCGCCCAGACCTGCGATGATGCCGCCCACGGCACCCAGCAGCATGAAGCCGCCGCAGACCAGACGCTTACCGAACTTATTGGCCAGGGGCACCACAAAGACCGCAGCCACGGCCATCGGGATAGCGCCCATGATACTGAGCAGGCCCTGGGAGGCGCCCCATGCGTCCGCCGTGCCGAAGAAAGTGTTGTCCAGAACCCATTTGCAGAAGTAGCTCATGGAGCCGTTCTTCATCGCGCCGCTCCACTGGAACAGCATATAGAACGCCATGACGATCCACCACATGCGGTCACCGGTAACGGCCTTGAGCTGCTCGCCCAGCGTGGCGGACTTGGCAGGGGTCTCGGTGTCGGCGCGGCCTTCCTCGGTGACGCGCTCACGGGTGAAGAGGAACTGCAGGTAGATGGTCAGTGCGCTGAAGATGGCGACGGCCAGCATGGTGAGGAACCACAGGTGCTGGTTCTCCTTCAGCGCGAAGGAAACGAGCATCGGGAATACCATCGAGCCGCAGCCCATAACGCCCAGACCCGCCACGTTGGTGAAGGAAGCCAGCGCACCGCGCTGCTTGCTGTCACGGGTGGAAACGGGGATCATGGTGGAGTTGGCGGTGTTGTAGATGGGGTAAGCGACTGCGTAGTACAGGTTGTACGCGATGGCGATCCAGACCATCTTGGCCATGCCCTCAAACGGCACGATAAACATCAGCACACTGGCGACGGAAAGGGTCAGCGCGGAGAGCAGGATCCACGGGCGTGCCTTGCCGGCCAGAGCCTTGGTGTGCTCAATCAGCTGACCGACGATGAGGTTGGACGCCACGATGAGCACCGTGGAGACCAGCTGCAAGGTCGTCAAAAAGCCAAGATCAAGCTTGAGGACATCGGTGAAGTAGTTCTGCAGGATGCTGGTGAAGATGCCCGAGGAAAGCAGTGCGCCGAAGGGGCCGATAAAATAGCCCAGCAGCATTTCCGGCATCTTGACGTCGTCGCTGGTGATACGGGACTTCGTCAGCGGCGAGGACCAGAAGTTGGATTTCGAGGTTGACATGATAGAGAGTCACTCCTTCTTTGTATATATAAGCAATTTGTTTACGCTATGCCTTTACGCCTTTGCCGTAACGGTATATTCCCCGCTGCCAAGCACCTTTTCTTCCCCGCTCGGCAGCACGACGGTGCATTCGGTGCCGACGGGCACCGCCACGGTCATCGTCATCTCGCCGTCCGCGATCTTCCATGCAGCCTTGATCACGCCGTAGGGCGTGCCCACCGTGCCTTCAGCCTCGGTGATGCCGCCGCCGACCACCGGCGCAAACTTGAACTTGCGGTACCCGGCCTCGGTGGGCTCCACACCCAGCACGCGGCGGTAGAGGAACGCGCCCACCGCGCCGCTGGCGTAGTGGTTGTACGAGATCATCATGTCGGTCCCGTCGTCGCCGATTGGGCACTCGCCGTTCTCGTTCAGACCGTCCCAACGCTCCCAAACCGTGGTTGCGCCCACGCGGACCTCATACAGCCAGCTGGGACACTGTGTGTTCAGCAGCATCTTGTAGGCAGTGTCGGCGTGACCGTTGTCGGCCAACGCAAACAGGATGTACGGCGTGCCCGGGAAGCCTGTGCCGATCTTGTAGTCGTTCTTCTCAACCAGCTTGACCAGATTCTCGGCAGCCTTCGCCTTGACGTTTTCAGGGAACATATTCAAGTACAGAGGCAGCACATAGGCGGTCTGGAATTCTTCCTTCGTCTTGCCGCTGCCGTCGGTCAGCACACTGCAATAGGCATCGGCCACCTTACGGCTCAGCTCCTTGTACTTGGCGGCGTCCTCGGTCTTGCCAAGGATGCGTGCAATTTTCGCCAGTGTGCCGCTGGTGTTGCACAGGGACGCCGTGGCGGTGTACTTGCTGCGGGCCTGCCACTGACTCATCTTCGGCACATCGGGGGCGACCCAGTCGCCAAAATGCAGCACCGACGGCGTGTGCCAGATATAACGGTGCTTGCCGATGCCAAACCCGGCCCAGAAGCAGCACGCCTTGACGTACTTCTGCATGGTGGGGTACATCATACGCAGCACATCCAGGCTGCCCGTGGCCTCGTATAGAGCCCATGGCACCAGCACGCAGGCGTCGCCCCACCAGTCCACGGCCATCTCGGGCATTGTGGCGGGGAAACCGTAGCCCTGCACAGGCACGGTGTTGGGGATGCCGCCGGTGGGCAGCTGCTCGGCCTTGACGTCGCGCAGCCACTTCTCCAAAAAGCGGCTCAGTTCAAAGTTGTACAGCGCGGTGGGCGAGAACACGGCAATGTCTCCGGTCCAGCCCATGCGCTCGTCGCGCTGGGGACAGTCCGTCGGTATATCAACGAAATTCGACTTGGCGCCCCATGTAATGTTGGACTGCAGTTTGTTCAGCATCTCATTGGAGCAGCGGAAGGAACCGCTGTGCTCCACATCGGAGTAGAGCGCCACGGCCTCGATTTCCAGATCCTTCGCATCGACGCCCTTGACCCCCGCATAGCGGAAGCCCATATAGCTGAACCGCGGGCTGTAGGTCTGCTCGCCGTCGCGGCAGGTGTAGGTCGCCGTGGCCTTGGCCGTGCGCAGGAAGGTCGTGTTTAAGCTGCCGTCGGGGTTCAGGATCTCGGCGTGGCGCACGGTCACGACCTGCCCGGCCTTGCCGTTGAATTTGATGCGGACAACACCCGCAAGGTTCTGGCCGAAGTCGTAAATCGTCTCGCCGTCGGGGGCGGTCATCACGGCCACAGGCTTGCGCACCTCGTGGGCCTTGACCGGGGCACCGTAGTCCGCCGTGATGGCGGGGGTGACTTTCAGCGTTTCGGGCGCGGCGTTGTGCCAATCGCTGATTTCCTGCGTGGCATCGTAGGTCTCGCCGTCATACAGATCTGCCATCCGCACGGGGCCGTTCTCGCTGACCTGCCATGTAGCGTCGGTGCCGATGGTCTCCGTCGTGCCGTCCATGTACTCAATGCGCAGCTCGACCAGCAGAGCCTGACGGTCGGCAGTCACGCGGTTTTTGCGGGTAAACACAAAGCTGCCCACCGCCCAGCCGCCTGCAACCGTGAAGGTCAGCGTGTCGTCGCCTGTCAAAAGTGCCGTTACATCGTATGTCTGATACTGCAAATAGGACTTGTAGCTCGTGAAGCCGGGGGCGAAGTATTGCTCGCCCAGCTTTTGGCCGTTCAGCTCGGCCTCGTAGATGCCCATGGCTGTGGCGTAGAGGCGCGCGCGGGCAATGGGTTTGTTCGTTGTGATTTCCTTGCGGAAAACCATCGGCACGGGGCTGACCTTTGCCTCGGTGAAGTGGTAGCTCGGGTCGCTGATCCACCGGCCCTTCCAGGGCGTCCCCATGCGGCCTGTCTCAAAGGCAGTGGTGGCGGTGGCGGTCTCGCCTGCGTCGTCGGTGGCGTTCAGGCGCACGCTGTAGGTGGTGAACGGCAGCA
>ERZ791849.452-NODE-452-length-14154-cov-5.56437_pt1 | contig 14154 bp, 10 predicted proteins | sample MGYA00510288_ERZ791849 | MGnify/ENA primary metagenome ERZ791849 (study PRJEB30046, sample SAMN00715262) | human gut metagenome | study: EMG produced TPA metagenomics assembly of the A metagenome-wide association study of gut microbiota in type 2...
TGCCTGAAGCAGTACCAGTTCCTTTATCTTCTGGTTATTTTCTGAACCCTCCACCTGATAAGCGGTAGCAAAACCGGAATTATCGGCTTTCACCGTCACTGTTTCAGTAGAGTCAACAGAGAAATTAATCACCTGATTATCCAGTCGAAGCCGATAAAAATCAGGAGAATCCGGACGAGCACCCGAAAAGTGAAACGTTCCACTCTCGTCCAATTTGACAGAATCGACTTTTACTATACCTTCCAGGCTGGTATGCTCCAGATACAGCATCTTGTCGGCTGCACCCGATACCGTTCCCTCTACCTTGAAAGCAGGCTCATTGTGACATGCCATCAGTCCGGCCGACAGCAATGCCATTAACAGATAAGTATTTCTTCTCATACCTGATTTTCTTTAATCTCACATTCTTATGTAAATTCTCCTCGCAAAGTTACTACAAAAAAGTGAAATGCGGAAAGATATAGTGATAGAATTGAGTTACAAGGGTTTTGGTTGAAGTGGCGATAATCCGTGAAGCCATTACAATCCCTGCCGAAGCCAAATCCTGACGCCGCTACGTTACTTGTTCGTAACCATGCCCGAAAATGCGACAAACGGGTACGAATAGCGAAACAAGGCTCTAAGGAATAGTGAGTTATCCATAACTCATGCGAAAAATCAGGTTACGGAAAAAGATTGCGCCGTTCCTCCCCGTTTTGCGTACCAACACCGGACTCTTCACCAACTAATTTTGAAACCCAAAAATTAAGGACAATGAAGAGTACATTTTCAGTAATCTACTACCTCAAGCGTCAGGTAGTGAAAAAGGACGGGACAGTTCCCGTCATGGGACGCATCACGGTGGACGGCAGCCAGACACAGTTCAGCTGCAAACTGACTGTCGATCCGAAACTGTGGGACACCAAAGGTGGACGTGTCACGGGCAGAAGCACGGCGGCACTCGAAACGAACCGTATGCTTGACAAGATGCGGGTACGCATCAACAGGCATTATCAGGAAATCATGGAGCGTGACAACTTCGTCACGGCGGAGAAGGTGAAGAACGCCTTTCTCGGACTGGAACACCGCTACCACACGCTGATGCAGGTGTTCCGCCAGCACAACGAGGACTACGAGAAGCAGGTGGAGGCAGGCATGAAAGCCAAAGGCACGCTGCTGAAGTACCGCACCGTTTACAAGCACATGCAAGAGTTCCTCGACATCCGCTACCATGTGAAGGACATCGCCCTAAAAGAGCTTACCCCGGCTTTCATCTCCGACTTCGAGATGTTCCTGCGCACGGACAAGCACTGCTGCACCAATACCGTGTGGCTGTACGTCTGCCCGTTACGGACGATGGTATTCATCGCCATCAACAACGAGTGGCTGACGCGCGACCCGTTCCGCGAGTATGAAATCAAGAAGGAGGAAACAACACGCAGTTTCCTGACCAAAGATGAGATCCGCCTGCTGATGGAGGGGAAACTGAAAAACGCCAAACAGGAATTGTACCGCGACCTCTACCTGTTCTGCGCCTTCACGGGGCTGTCGTTCGCGGATATGCGCAACCTTACGGAAGAGAATATCCGCACCTACTTCGACGAACACGAGTGGATAAACATCAACCGCCAGAAAACGGGCGTGGTGTCCAACATCCGCCTGCTCGACATCGCCAACCGCATAATCGGCAAATACCGGGGACTGTGCGGGGACGGCAGGATATTTCCCGTTCCGCATTATAACACGTGCCTTGCCGGTATCCGTGCCGTCGCCAAGCGTTGCGGCATCACCAAGCATATCACGTGGCATCAGAGCCGCCACACGGCAGCCACGACGATATTCCTCTCCAACGGTGTTCCCATCGAAACGGTCAGCTCCATGCTCGGACACAAGAGCATAAAGACGACGCAGATTTACGCAAAGATAACCAAAGAGAAGCTCAATCAGGACATGGAGAACCTTGCCGCAAGATTGAACGGCGTCGAGGAATTTGCAGGTTGCACCATCTAAAAAGAAAAGCCATGAAACGTGACACAATCATCATCGAGGACAAGGCAGTCAGCGTAACCGGTAACGACGTGTGGATGACCGCCACCGAAATAGCCGGATTGTTCCATACGACCGTCCCGGCAGTGAACGCCGCCATCAGAGCCGTCCGCAAGTCGGACGTGCTGAACGACTACGAGGTGTGCCGCTACATGCAGCTTGAAAACGGGCTGCACGCGGACGTGTACGCCCTTGAAATCATCATCCCGGTCGCTTTCAGGGTGAATACCTACAACACCCACCTGTTCCGCACATGGCTGGTGGGAAAGGCACTCTCACAAGAGAAACGGCAGACATACGTGATGTTCATACAGAACGGAAAAGCCGGGTATTGCTGATTGCACATACCCCATAAGACAAGTAAACGGGTAGCACCACAAAAGGTGTCACCCGTTTACTTTTTCATGAAACCGCCTCACTCCAGCGGCTTGCGGTAGTTCGCTTCCAGTACCCCGCGCAGCCCCGTTTCCGGGTAAAGCACCTTCCCTCCCAAAAGTATGAAGGGCAACACGCGGTTGTTGCGGTATTCCTGCAAGGTGCGCCGGCTCACACGGAGCAGTTCCGACACCTCGCCGTCCGTCAGGTAACGTTCCCCGTCCAGCGGAGGACGGTAGCTTTCCAGAAATGCGGACAGCCATTTCGAGCCTTTGCGCATATCCTGCACCACAGAGGCTATCGGCTCGTCTTCCATCGTAAAAACATCGTTGTTCTCGTTCATCATAACTTCGGATTCAGTGGGTGAATAAATCAAATCATCTGCCGTGCGGATAGAGCGTGCCGACAAGCGGTATCAGCCGCTTCACCTCCTCTGGCTTGTAATAGAACCTGCGGTTTATCTGCGAGTAGCCGATAAGCCGCCTGTCACGCAGCGTCTGCAACGTGCGCGGGCTTATTCTCAACTGCCCGCAGACCTCCTCGCCCGTGAGCCATCTTTCCATGCGCCCCGTGTCGCTTTTGCGCCTCAGGGCGGCGACCTTCTCCGAGAGTGCGCCGAATGCCGCCACCATCATCTCGAAAGTCTTTTTCTCGATAGATACTATTTCCATATTCATGTCATTTAGAGTTTGCCGCAAAGGTAACGAAACGGCATACAAGACGTATCGTTTTCCGCTGAAAGGCTGCCTGTTGCGCCGTTTGACCGGGTTACGGAGCCATCTTCCGCAAAAATCTTACGTGAGTCACGTAGTGAGTTGTTAAAGCCCCTTTTGTTTATTGCCGAATTTTGTCGCAGAAACAAAAAGAAAGGACTGAACATGAAAGTGATAACAATGGAAAGTTCCGCCTACAAGGAGATGATGGCGCAGATTGCGAACATCGCAGGGTACATCCGCGAGGCAAGGGACGAGAAGAAACGGAAGCGGGAAACCGAAGACAAGCTGCTTGACACGGCACAGGCGGCGAAGATGCTCAACGTGAGCAAGCGCACCATGCAGCGTATGCGCACCGACCACCGTATCGAGTATGTGGTGGTACGCGGAAGCTGCCGCTACCGCCTTTCCGAGATACTGCGGCTATTGGAGGACAACACAGTAAGGAACGAGGAAGGGACAATAGACACCCTGTTCCACAACCACACGCTGCGCACGGGCGGCAAACCAAAAGGAAGGAGGACATAGGTCATGGAACTGCTCACACGAAACAACTTCGAGGGCTGGATGCAGAAGCTGATGGAACGGCTCGACCGTCAGGACGAACTGCTGCTGGCGATGAAGGCTGAGGGGAAACAGCCCACTATCACGGAAAGCATCCGCCTTTTCGACAATCAGGATTTGTGCATGTTGCTCCAGATAAGCAAACGCACCCTCCAACGCTACCGCAGCGTAGGCGCATTGCCCTACAAGACGCTGGGCAAGAAGACCTATTACAGCGAGGAGGACGTGCTGACATTCCTTTCCAACCATATCAAGGACTTCAAAAAGGAAGATATAGCCTTCTACAAGGCTCGTATCCATAATTTCTTTCATAAATAACCCATTAAAACATTTTTCAGATGGCAAAGAAAAAAGACGAAAAGGACGTGCTGGTAGTCCGTGACGAGAAGACAGGCGAGATCAGCGTGGTAGCCGGGCTGAACGCGGACGGCACACCCAAGCGCACCCCCGCAAAAGCGGAGAACGCGCAGAGTTTCCTGCAATTCGACCGACATGGCGACGTGCTGGACAACTTCTTCAAGAACTTCTTCCGGCAGTGCAAGGAACCCAGCCGCTTCGGTTTCTACCGCATTGCGGCAGACCAAGCTGAAAATCTCTTAGAGGTGATGAAGCAACTGCTGAAAGACCCCGAAGCGAACAAGGAGCTGCTCGCCCCTCACAAGGTGGACACCTCCGACTACGAGAAAAAGGTGCAGGAAGAACTGGCAACCGAAAAACAAGAACCTCAAAAACAGGAAAACATGGAGCAACAAAAAGAACAACAGGAAGATCCCGAACAGACGCAGGGCAAACGGGGCTACCAGCCCATCGACGAGAGCAAAATCAACTGGCAGGAGCTGGAGGACAGATGGGGCGTAAAGCGGGACAACCTTGAAAAGTCCGGCGACCTTACGAAGATGCTCAACTATGGCAAGTCCGACTTGGTAAAGGTCAAACCGACCTTCGGCGGCGAATCATTCGAGCTGGACGCCCGCCTCTCCTTCAAGAAGGACGGTGAGGGAAACATCAGCCTCGTGCCGCACTTCATCCGCAAGGAGCAGAAGCTGGATGAGTACAAGGAACACAAATTCTCCGACAATGACCGGAAGAACCTCCGCGAAACGGGCAATCTCGGTAGGGTCGTGGACATTGTGGACAGGGAAACGGGCGAGATCATCCCCTCCTACATCAGCATCGACCGCAAGACGAATGAAATCACGGACATTCCGGCAAGCAGGGTGCGCATCCCGGAGCGCATCGGCAAGACGGAAATCACCACGCAGGAGCGGGACATGCTCCGCGCCGGACTGCCCGTACGCGACAAGCTCATCGAGCGCAACGACGGCAGAAAGTTCGTCACCACCCTGCAAGTGAACGTGGAGCAGCGCGGCGTGGAGTTCGTGCCGGGAACCGGCAAGTCGCCCCGTACCGCACAGACACAGGAAACCAAAGGCGACACATCGAAAAGTCAGGCGCAGGGCGGGGAAAATGCCGCACAGACCAAGAAGGAGCAACGCCGCAACACGTGGATGAACGAGGACGGCAGCATCCGCCCCATCAGCAAATGGAGCGGCGTGAGCTTCACCGACCAGCAGAAAGCCGACTATGTGGCGGGTAAAGCCGTGAAGCTGGAGAACGTGACCGACAAGCAGGGCTTCCATGCCACGATGTATATCAAGTTCAACCCGGAGAAGGGACGCCCGTACCGCTACGACACGAACCCTGACAATGCACAGCAGGTTGCTCCGTCCAACGAGAGCCGCACGCAGGTGGCGGTGAACAACGAGGGCAAGACCAACGAGGCTACAAAGAATCTGAGAGAGCCGTTGCAGAAAGGTCAGACCAACCCGAAGGACGCCCGCCAGCAACAGCAGCAGGAGAAGCCGCAGAAGAAAACGGGCAAGGGCATGAAAATGTAATCCCGTGTCCGCCACTGAATCCAAAATAAAATCCAAAGTATCAACAAAAAAGAAGAAGACATGAAGACAATCATTGCAGAAAAGCCCTCCGTGGCACGTGAAATCGCCCGCATCGTGGGCGCGACAAAGAGAGAGGAAGGATATTTCGAGGGAGGCGGTTATGCCGTGACATGGGCATTCGGACACCTCGTTCAGCTTGCCATGCCCGACGGCTACGGCGTGCGCGGATTTGTCCGTGACAACCTCCCGATTATTCCCGACACATTCACGCTCGTCCCCCGTCAGGTCAGGACGGAGAAAGGTTACAAGCCCGACAGCGGCGTGGTGTCGCAGATAAAAGTCATCAAAAGACTGTTCGACACAAGCGAACATATCATCGTGGCGACCGATGCCGGACGCGAGGGAGAGCTTATCTTCCGCTACCTCTACCACTATACGGGTTGCACCACTCCTTTCGTGCGCCTGTGGATCAGCTCTCTCACCGACAAAGCTATCCGCGAGGGACTGCGGAAACTCGAAGACGGCAGCAAATACGACAACCTCTACCTCGCCGCCAAAGCGCGGAGCGAATCCGACTGGCTCGTGGGCATCAACGGCACACAGGCGTTATCCATCGCCGCCGGACACGGCACGTATTCCGTGGGGCGGGTGCAGACACCAACGTTGGCTATGGTATGTGAACGCTACTGGGAGAACCGCCGCTTTACGTCCGAAGCATTCTGGCAGCTCCATATCGCAACGGACGGTTGCGACGGCGAAGTCGTGAAATTCTCATCCTCCGAGAAATGGAAAGAGAAAGAACCGGCGATGGAACTATATAATAAGGTAAAGGCGGCAGGTTGCGCCACTGTCACGAAAGCCGAGCGCAAGGAGAAGACGGAGGAAACTCCCTTGCTCTACGACCTGACCACGCTCCAGAAAGAAGCCAACGCCAAGCACGGCTTCACGGCGGAACAGACGCTTGAAATCGCGCAGAAACTCTACGAAAAGAAGTTGATAACCTATCCGAGAACGGGAAGCCGCTACATCCCCGAAGACGTGTTTGCCGAAATTCCCAAACTGCTCGCTTTCATCGGCACACAGCCCGAATGGAAAGACAAGGTGCGGGCAAAAGCCGCCCCGACACGCCGCAGCGTGGACGACGGCAAGGTGACAGACCACCATGCCCTGCTCGTCACGGGTGAGAAACCGCTCTTCCTCTCCAAAGAGGACAATACCATCTATCAGATGATTGCCGGGCGCATGGTCGAGGCATTCTCTGAGAAATGCGTCAAGGATGTGACCACTGTCACGGCGGAATGTGCCGGAGTGGAGTTTACCGTAAAAGGCAGCGTCGTGAAGCAAACCGGATGGCGTGCCGTCTATGGCGAGGAAAAAGAGGAAATTACCATCCCCGGCTGGCAGGAAGGCGACACGCTGACACCGAAAGGCTCGTCCATTACCGAAGGAAAGACCAAACCCAAGCCGCTGCATACCGAAGCCACCCTGCTCTCGGCAATGGAAACAGCGGGCAAGGAAATTGAGGACGACGCACTGCGGCAGGCGATGAAGGACTGTGGCATCGGTACTCCCGCCACACGCGCCTCCATCATCGAAACGCTTTTCAAGCGCGGTTACATGGAACGCTGCAAGAAGTCGCTTGTTCCCACCGAAAAAGGACTTGCCCTCAATTCCGTCGTCAAGACGATGCGCATCGCCGATGTTGCCATGACGGGCGAATGGGAAAAGGAGCTGGCGCGTATCGAGCGCGGGGAACTGTCCGACGACACCTTCCGCAAGGAGATAGAGGCGTACACACGTGAGATAACCTCCGAACTGATCTCGTGCGACAAGCTCTTCGGCAGCCGTGACTCCGGCTGCGCGTGTCCCAAGTGTGGCACGGGCAGGATGCGGTTCTACGGCAAGGTGGTACGCTGCGACAACACGGAGTGCGGACTGCCCGTGTTCCGGCTGAAAGCGGGACGCACCCTGTCCGACGATGAAATCAAAGACCTGCTCACCGAAGGGCATACCAAGCTGCTCAAAGGGTTCAAGAGCAAACAGGGCAAGAGTTTCGATGCTGTTGTCGCCTTTGACGGGGAATATAACACGACTTTTGTGTTCCCGGAGGCTAAAAAGGGCAAGAAATTTTCAGGACGGAAGAAATAGTATTAACTTTGCCACTTGTTCAGAGTAATGAATTGTTCTTCGATACCGGATTACACTCATACTTTGGATTTAGTGGTGGCACTCGGAGGGATACCGAGTGCCTTTTTCTTCCTTTTTCCAACCGATTATCCCGTTAATTATCAATCCGCTAAATCCAAAGTAATGAACAACAAGAAGAAAAACGAGGGTCAGACCGACTTTTCCTATTACGGTCTGTACCTGCTGGACTATCTCCGCACGAACAAGTTTGAACAGGCTGACGACACCGCTTTCATACGGGAACGGGCCGACCGTGCCGCCGAAACGTATGAGAGGGCACGGCTTGAAGGCTATCCCGCCGATGGTGCGCAGGAACTGGCGATGGACACGCTGCTGCGCGGGCTGCATTATTCCCGTTACGCCATCCTCCGCGAAGTCGTGGAAAACGAGTTTGCCGATGAAGTGCCGGAAGAGAAGCGTGAAGCCTTTGTCCTGAAACTGCTGCCGCTTGTCGGCAACGTGTTCTCCGTCTATGACCTCTCGGATGACAATTTCGCCCTGTCTTCCGATTACGACCTGCTCTACACGGAGCTGACGGGAGCAACCGTCCTTTACTTAGACGAATATGGCGTTTAACCGCAAACAGAAACTGCGGGACAACATCGAGGCGATACGGACGGCATTCATCCTTGACAGGGAAAATAGGACAGCGACAACCGAAGAGCGTGCCATACTTCAAAGGTACTGCGGTTTCGGCGGTCTGAAATGTATCCTCAACCCTGCAAAGGAACTGACGGATGCCGTCCGGTGGGCGAAATCCGACCTCGAACTGTTCGCCCCGACGGTGGAGCTGCACAGGCTTATCCGTGAGAACAGCAAGGACGAAACAGAGTACAAGCGGTTTGTGGATTCGCTGAAAGCGTCCGTGCTGACCGCTTTCTACACCCCCAAAGAGATAACCGACACCATCGCGGACGTGCTGGCAGATTACAGCGTCCGCCCCGCCCGTATGCTCGAACCGTCGGCAGGTGTCGGCGTGTTCGTGGATTCCATGCTGCGGCACAGCCCCAATGCGGATGTGATGGCTTTCGAGAAGGATCTGCTCACGGGTACAATCTTGAGGCATCTCTATCCCGACCAGAAAATGCGCACCTGCGGTTTTGAGAAAATCGAAAGACCGTTCAACAATTATTTCGACTTGGCGGTGTCCAACATTCCGTTCGGTGACATTGCCGTGTTCGACGCGGAGTTTCAGCGGAGCGACTCTTTCGGCAGACGCTCCGCCCAGAAAACCATCCACAACTATTTCTTTCTCAAAGGACTGGATGCCGTGCGTGACGGCGGTATCGTGGCGTTCATCACCTCGCAAGGGGTATTGAATAGCACCAAGACCTCCGTGCGTAACGAGCTGTTCAGTCAGGCCAATCTGGTATCCGCGATACGCCTGCCCAACAACCTGTTCACGGACAACGCGGGCACGGAGGTGGGCAGTGACCTGATTGTCCTGCAAAAGAACCTCAGCAAGAAGGAAATGTCGCAGGACGAGCGGCTGATGACCGTGATACAGACGGACACGAAAACCGCCCTGACCGACAACGCCTATTTCATCCACCACCCGGAACGCATCGTGCATACGATGGCGAAACTTGACACAGACCCCTACGGGAAGCCCGCTATGGTTTATCTGCACGAGGGCAAGGCAGCAGGCATCGCCGGGGATTTGCGCCGTATGCTCGACGAGGATTTCCATTACAGGCTTGCCATGCGCTTGTATTCGGGTTCAATCCGGCAGGCAGGAACGGAAGAAAAAGTTGCCGTTCAAAATAAAGTAGAGCGTCCTGCCATAAAATTGGAAACAGTATCCTCGGCGCAGACGGTGGAAACTCCGACAGAAAAGCCGCAACCCGCAGATGAAAAGCCGGAGATAGAACCGCGCCCGCAATATTCCGCAGGCGTGCAGCTCACCCTGCTTGACCTCTGGGGGATGACGGAAGAGGTCAGCCAACCGAAAACCTCCAAAAAGAAAAAGACGGTGAAAAAGGCAGTTACGGCAAAGTCCACTCCGCCCAAACCGAAAGTCACGGTTACACCGACAGCTCCAACTGCAAAACCCGCAATGGAGAATAAGGAGGTGAAAGCGGAGAACACCGCCAAGCCTGCCGACCCGGACGACATCTATGCCACACTGGACTGGGATACCAATCCTCCCATCAACGGTTTCTATGAAATGATGATGGGTTTGACGCCGGAGCGTAGGAAAGAACTTCGGGAACTGGCAAGGCAGCATAACGAGAAACAAGTGGCGGAAAAGACGGAAGTGAAAGCCGTGCCGGAAACTTCCCGTGAGCAGCCACGACAGGAGGAAACACAGCCGGAGGCAGTCGCCGCACCTGCCGTTACAGATACCCCACCGGAAGCGGTGGCGACCTCCCTTTTCCCCGACATCGAAGCGGAAAAGCCGAAGGAGGAAGTCGTGGACCTTTCTCCGCGTGCCTACCACCGCACGCCGGAGATGCACCTGCGCGAAGGGTCGCTGGTGGCTGACCGGGGGCGTCATAACATCGGCTACCTGAAAGACATCACGCCATACGGGGCGACATTCCAGCCGCTCGACCTGAAAGGATACCAGAAGGAAAAGGCGTTGTTGTATGTGTCGCTGCGTGACGCCTACGAGCGTCTGTACCGTTATGAATCGCTCCGGCGCGAGGCAAATGTTCCGTGGCGAGAGCATCTGAATACCTGTTACGATGAGTTTGTCATGCGCTACGGCAACCTCAACGCCAAGCAGAACGTGAAGTTAGTGATGATGGATGCGGGCGGGCGCGACATCCTTTCGCTGGAACGGATGGAAAACGGAAAGTTCGTCAAGGCGGACATCTTCGAGCATCCTGTTTCCTTCGCGGTGGAGAGCCATGCCAACGTAGGCTCTCCCGAAGAAGCCCTGTCTGCGTCGCTCAACAAATATGGTACGGTCAATCTCGACTATATGCGGGAGATAACCGACAGCACGGCGGAGGATTTGCTCACTGCCCTGCAAGGGCGCATCTACTACAATCCGCTCGTGACCGGTTACGAAATCAAAGACCGTTTCATCGCCGGAAATGTCATAGAGAAAGCGGAACGCATAGAGGCATGGATGGGTGACAATCCCGAAAATGAGCGTATGCCGGAGGTGAAGCAGGCGTTGGAGGCTCTGAAAGATGCCGAGCCGCAGCGCATCGCCTTCGAGGATCTGGACTTCAATTTCGGGGAACGCTGGATTCCGACGGGTGTCTATGCCGCCTACATGAGCCGGCTGTTCGACACGGAGGTGAAAATCGCCTATTCCGCAAGCATGGACGAGTTTTCGGTGGTGTGCGGCTACCGCACCATGAAAATCACGGACGAGTTTCTGGTGAAGGGGTATTACCGGAACTATGACGGTATGCACCTCCTAAAACACGCCCTGCACAACACCTGCCCTGACATGATGAAGTCCATCGGCAAGGACGAGCATGGCAACGACATCAAGATGCGCGACAGCGAGGGAATACAACTCGCCAACGCCAAGATTGACGAGATACGAAACGGCTTCTCCGAATGGCTCGAAGAGCAGTCGCCGCAGTTCAAGGAGCGGCTTGTGACGATGTATAACCGCAAGTTCAACTGTTTCGTGCGCCCGCGCTACGACGGCTCCCATCAGACCTTTCCCGACCTCAACCTGAAAGGGCTGGCAAGCCGGGGTATCAAGAGCGTCTATCCCTCACAGATGGATTGCGTCTGGATGTTGAAACAGAACGGCGGCGGAATTTGCGACCACGAGGTGGGAACCGGTAAGACGCTGATAATGTGCATCGCCGCGCATGAGATGAAGCGTCTGAATTTGGCACACAAGCCGATGATTATCGGGCTGAAAGCCAACGTTGCGGAGATTGCAGCCACCTATCAGGCGGCATATCCCAACGCACGTATTCTGTACGCTTCGGAGAAGGACTTTTCGACCGCCAACCGTGTGCGCTTCTTCAATAATATAAAGAACAACGACTACGATTGCGTCATCATGTCGCACGACCAGTTCGGCAAGATACCGCAGTCGCCGGAATTGCAGCAGCGCATCCTGCAAGCAGAGCTTGACACGGTGGAGGAAAACCTCGAAGTGCTACGGCAGCAGGGAAAGAACGTGTCGCGGGCGATGCTGAAAGGATTGGAGAAGCGCAAGCACAACCTTGAAGCGAAGCTGGAGAAGGTGGAACACGCCATAAAGTCACGCACGGACGACGTGGTGGATTTCAAGCAGATGGGCATCGACCACATCTTCATAGATGAGAGCCACCAGTTCAAGAATCTGACTTTCAACACGCGCCACGACCGTGTGGCGGGATTGGGAAACAGCGAGGGAAGCCAGAAGGCACTTAACATGCTCTTTGCCATACGCACCATACAGGAGCGCACAGGAAAAGACTTGGGTGCGACCTTCCTCTCCGGCACGACTATCAGCAACTCACTGACTGAATTGTACCTGCTGTTCAAGTACCTGCGCCCGAAGGAGCTGGAACGGCAGGACATAAGGTGTTTCGACGCTTGGGCGGCGATATTTGCCAAGAAGACGACGGATTTTGAATTTAACGTGACGAACAATGTGGTCCAGAAGGAGCGTTTCCGCTACTTCATCAAAGTGCCGGAGCTTGCCGCCTTCTATAATGAAATCACGGACTACCGCACGGCGGAGGATGTGGGCGTTGACCGTCCTGCCAAGAACGAGATACTGCACCATATACCGCCCACGCCGGAACAGGAGGACTTCATACAGAAACTGATGCAGTTCGCCAAGACGGGCGATGCCACCTTGTTGGGCAGGCTGCCGCTTTCGGAAACGGAAGAAAAGGCGAAGATGCTCATCGCCACGGACTATGCCCGGAAAATGGCACTCGACATGCGCATGATAGACCCGAATTACGAAGATCATCCCGACAACAAAGCGAGTCACTGTGCCAAGATGATCGCGGAGTATTATCAAAAATACGACGCCCAGAAAGGCACGCAGTTCGTTTTCTCTGATTTGGGGACATACCAGCCGGGCGACGGGTGGAACGTCTATTCGGAAATCAAGCGCAAACTGACGGAGGACTACGGTATACCGCCAAGCGAGGTGCGCTTCATTCAGGAGTGCAAGACCGACAAGGCGCGGAAGGCGGTGATAGACGCCATGAACGCCGGGACGGTGCGTGTGCTGTTCGGCTCTACCTCTATGCTCGGAACGGGTGTGAACGCCCAGAAACGGTGTGTGGCTATCCATCATCTCGATACGCCGTGGCGACCGTCCGACTTGCAACAGCGTGACGGACGCGGAGTTAGGGCAGGTAATGAGATTGCCAAACATTTCGCCGGGAACAACGTGGATGTAATCATCTACGCGGTGGAGAAGTCACTGGACAGCTACAAGTTCAACCTCCTGCACTGCAAGCAGACTTTCATAAGCCAGCTCAAAAGCGGTGCGATGGGTGCGCGTACCATCGACGAGGGGGCAATGGACGAAAAATCGGGCATGAATTTCTCGGAATACATGGCGTTGCTCTCCGGCAATACCGACCTGTTGGACAAGGCGAAACTGGAAAAGCGGATCGCATCGCTCGAAGGGGAACGCAAGTCGTTCAACAAGGGCAAGCGTGATTCGGAGTTCAAGCTGGAATCGAAGACCCGCGAGCTGGGCAACAACACAGCTTTCATAGATGCCATGACGGAGGACTGGAACCGCTTCCTCTCTGTGGTGCAGACCGACAAGGAGGGCAATCACCTTAATATAATAAAGGTGGACGGAGTGGATTCCGCCGATGAGAAAGTCATCGGAAAGCGTTTGCAGGAGATAGCCAAGAATGCCACGACCGGAGGGTTGTACACGCAGGTTGGAGAGTTTTACGGTTTCCCGATAAAGGTGGTCAGCGAAAGGATACTCAAAGAGGGATTGGAGTTTACCGACAACCGCTTCGTGGTCGAGGGGAACTACAAGTACACCTACAACAACGGGCATCTGGCGATGGCTGACCCGTTGGCCGCCGCCCGCAACTTCCTCAACGCGATGGAGAGGATACCCTCCATCATCGACCAGTACAAGGCGAAGAACGAGGTGCTGGAGATGGAGATACCGCAGTTACAGGAGATAGCGGGTAAGGTGTGGAAGAAGGAGGACGAGCTGAAGCAGTTGAAGTCCGAACTTGCCGCCCTTGACCGAAAAATTCAGCTGGAGCTTGCGCCACCCACGCCCGAAGTCGCAGAAAAGGAGAATGAAGGGCAACAGCTCAAGCTGGAAGCGGAAGATGTGAGGAACAGGCAGGCGCAATATCCCGAAAATGCACCGCCGCAGATACGCAGTCCGGCGGATAGTATCGTTGCCAACCATGTCATAATCGGGCGTCCGGGACTGTATGCCAAGGAGGAAACCCGGTCCAAAGGATTGAAAATATAACCTTAGGAAT
>ERZ791849.456-NODE-456-length-14075-cov-4.66862_pt1 | contig 14075 bp, 19 predicted proteins | sample MGYA00510288_ERZ791849 | MGnify/ENA primary metagenome ERZ791849 (study PRJEB30046, sample SAMN00715262) | human gut metagenome | study: EMG produced TPA metagenomics assembly of the A metagenome-wide association study of gut microbiota in type 2...
GGAAGATCCGCAGGCGGCCAGGCTCAGGACCATGGAAGCCGCCAGCACAGAGCTAACGAGTTTTTTCATAATAGTGTTCCCTCCTAGAAATAAAGCAACGGCACATAACGGGTTCGCACAACCCCGTGCCGCTTCATTGACTAAATTATAAGCTTTTGTTTACAAAAATGCAATAAACCAAATCAACAGCGTTTTCTATGCTTTTTGACCGCTTTATGGGGAAGTTTCACAAATTTTGGTTACAAAATATTATCAGCTTTACCTGTTGACATTTTAGTAAGACTTTTTGGGATAAAGGGCTTGCAAAATCCGCCATAATTTGTCATAATAGAGTGAAACTGAGTTTGTGAAAGGGGCATCATCGCAGATGAAACTTTTGGAGGAACGTATTATGCAGGAAGGCCAGGTTCGTCCCGGCAATGTCCTGAAGGTCGACTGCTTTCTGAACCACCAGCTGGACGTAGACCTGCTGGACAAGGTCGGCGAGGAGTTCTACCGCATCTTCAAGGACGACGGCATCAACAAGATTCTGACCATCGAGGCATCCGGCATCGCCATCGCCTGCATGACCGCGCGGCATTTCAACGTGCCTGTCGTCTTTGCCAAGAAGGCCAAGAGCAAGAACATTGACGGCGAGGTCTACACCTCCACCGTTCATTCCTACACCTATGGCCGTGATTATGACATCACGCTGTCCAAGAAGTTTCTCTCCCCCTCTGACAAGGTGCTGATTCTGGACGACTTTCTCGCCAACGGCAAGGCCATGAAGGGTCTGCTGGATGTCTGCGCGCAGGCAGGTGCGACCGTCGGCGGCATCGGCATCTGCATTGAGAAGGGCTTCCAGCCGGGCGGCGCCGAGCTGCGCGCTGCCGGCTACAAGCTGGCCAGCCTGGCCATCGTCGATACGATGACCGACGACCAGCTGACGTTCCGTGAGCAGTAAGCTTTTCTCTGATTTTACGTATGGCACAAAAAATTCCCGGGCCGTGAAAGTGGCCCGGGAATTTTTATTTCAGATGTTCAGAAGCAAAGATCACTTGCCCAGAGAAGCCAGATAAGCAGCATTCTGCGCAGCCAGCGCGGGCCATGACTGTCTGTTCAGATTTTTCATACGTCTCACCAACCAAAAACCGCCTGCGCGGTGCGCAGGCGGTCAATGCCTTATGTGGTTACATCAGCCCTTGATGGCAGCAGCAACTTCAGCAGCGAAGTCCTCGTTGCGCTTCTCCAGGCCCTCGCCCTTGGTGAAGTGGGTGAAGGAAGCGATCTTGATGTCGCCGCCCAGAGCCTTCGCGGTGTCGGCAACGTACTTCTTGACGTCCATGCCGCCGTCCTTGATGAAGGCCTGGTCGACCAGGCAGGCTTCCTTGTAGAACTTGCCCAGCTTGCCGATGGCCATCTTCTCCTTGATAGCGTCGGGCTTGTTGGCAGTCTTGGGATCGTTGGCCATTTGAGCCAGAACGATCTCCTTCTCCTTGGCCAGAACGTCCTCGGGCACGTCGGACTCGTTCAGGTAGCTGGGGTTAGCAGCAGCGACCTGCATGGCGATGTCCTTGCCGAAGGCAGCGAACTCGGGCTTGGCAGCGACGTCGTCAGAGGTCTCGAACTTGACGATGACGCCGTGGGTGCCGCCGCCATGGACGTAGGCAGCGCAGTGGCCCTCATAGCGGGCAAAGCGGCGAACCTTGATGTTCTCCTTGATGACGAGGATCAGAGCCTTCAGGGCATCGTCAACCGTGCCGTCGCCCATCTTGCAGGCCATCAGGGCCTCAACATCGGCGGGGTTCTCGTCAGCAACGACCTTGGCCAGGTTCTTGGTGAAGTCAACAAACTTGTCGTTCTTGGCGACGAAGTCGGTCTCGGCGTTGACCTCAACGACAACAGCGCAGTTGTCGAAGGAAACGGCATAGACCATGCCCTCGGCGGCGATGCGGCCAGCCTTCTTGTTGGCTGCAGCCAGGCCCTGCTCGCGCAGGATCTCGATAGCCTTCTCGAAGTCGCCGTCAGCCTGAGTCAGTGCCTTCTTGCACTCCATCATGCCGCAGTCGGTCTGCTTACGCAGCTCCATAACGTCTTTTGCAGAAATAGCCATAGTGCTCAATGTCCTTTCTGAATTGTAGGGAGTAAATCAATCCTCTTTGGTCTCGGCGGCGGGAGCGTCCTGAACGCCCTGCTTGCCCTCCAGCACAGCGCTGGCCATGGCACCGGAGATCAGCTTGACAGCGCGGATAGCGTCGTCGTTGCCGGGGATGACGTAGTCGATCTCATCGGGATCGCAGTTGGTATCAACGATAGCAACAATGGGGATGTTCAGCTTGCGGGCCTCGGAGACAGCGATGCGCTCCTTGTGGGGGTCAACGATGAACATAGCCTTCGGCAGAGCCTTCATGTTCTTGACGCCGCCCAGGTACTTGTCCAGCTTGGCCATCTCGAGCTCGAGCTTGACGACTTCCTTCTTGGGCAGCAGGTCGAACGTGCCGTCCTCCTGCATGGTCTTGAGCTGCTCCATACGGTCGATGCGCTTACGGATGGTGCGGAAGTTGGTCATCATGCCGCCCAGCCAGCGAGCGTTGACATAGTGCATGCCGCAGCGGGTAGCCTCGTCACGGATGGACTCCTGAGCCTGCTTCTTGGTGCCGACGAACAGGATCTCGCCGCCCTGTGCAGCGGTGTCGCGGACGAAGTTGTAAGCCTCATCGAGCTTCTTCACGGTCTTCTGCAGGTCAATGATGTAGATACCATTGCGCTCGGTGAAGATGTACTTAGCCATCTTGGGGTTCCAGCGGCGGGTCTGGTGGCCGAAGTGGACACCGGCCTCGAGAAGCTGTTTCATAGATACGACTGCCATTGTTTGTTTCCTCCAAAAAATTTAGTTTGTACCCTCCGCACTGCGGGGTTTCTGTTTTCTAACCCTTTTGGCGTGTTACCGCAAAAAAGGCACAAAAAAACAGCGCAATGCGTGTGTATTGCCTTAGTATAGTACCATACCCCGGCGCAAATTGCAAGGGGTTTTTGAAAATTTATCGTTGCAGGTGTGTTTTTAACGTGCTATGATACAGGCAGAGACGATACTGTGAAGTGTTTCCAACGGGAGCGACGGGGGTGCCGGGATGGTCATTTGGATCAGCATTTATTTCATCGGGGTCTTTGTGTGCGGCCTTGTCCAGCTGTACACGCAGCATCTGCGCCTTGTCGGCGTGGACCGCCGCCGCTGGCACCATCCGCCGCCGGAGCGCAATCCTTACAAGCCCATTGAGGTCTGGTGGATGTTCAGCCGCGGGGAGTTTGCCGCGTTTTTGCTGAACTGCTTTGCCGTGCCCGGGCTTCTGCTGCTCACCTTCCCGCTGGGGTGGTACATCGGCGGCGACGCAGCCAGCCTTATCACGGGGCTTGGCGTACTGTTTTTTGTGCTGTTCATCTCCCCCATTGCCGAGCGGCTGATCGACGGGTTTTGATTTTTCCGCATATTTAAACTAAAAGAAAAGACCTGTCAGATTTCTCTGACAGGTCTTTGTGGTGGAGAATACCGGGATCGAACCGGTGACCTCTTGCATGCCATGCAAGCGCTCTCCCAGCTGAGCTAATCCCCCATAGCTGGCGTCGCTTCGAAGCGTTTGTGTTTCGTGCGCTCCTGACGACGCCATTTATTATAGCAAACCGTTTTTCAAATGTCAAGCGGTTTTTTGAAATTATTTTAGGATTTTTTAATCGTGTGGATTTACAATAATAATGTCACATCTGACACCCCTGTATTACACTTTTGAAAGGTAGGTTTTCTATGGAATTCGGTATTGTAGGTATCAAGTCGTTGATTGGGCAGAGGTCTAAGAAGTCCGGCAAAGAGCTGAATGCGTACATCCTGCATCTGGTGCGGGACAATCCCCGCGATGAAGGTTTGCAAGGCCATGAAGTCCGCCAGCAGTTCGTTGACGCCAATCTCATGGCCGAGGACATCAAGAAGCTGGGCGGTTACTCCATGCTGGTGGGCGCTCGCATTGATTTGAGCTATGACGAGGGCGGTTTTGTGGATTCTATCCGTGTTCTGCCCAACGTTCCCGCCAACAAGTGAAAGGCACCCCGCAAGATAACACGTTTGTAGCTGTGGAAGGATGTGGGTTGGTTTGGCTACAAAAGTTAAAACGCTGCGTCTGCCGGAGGACGTCTGTCAGACGGTGGAATCATTCCCCGGTGAGAACTTCACCGAAAAATTCGTTGCTGCGGCCCGGCTGCTGGGCCGTGACCGGGAAAGGCTGATTAAGGAAAACGCCATTCTCGAGGAAAAGCGCAAACAGCAGTATGTAAAGCTGTGCGACATGGACAAACTGCTGCGCAAGCGCGACAACATCCAGCGCGGGCTGGAGGAAATTGGTTGGAGGATGTCCGATGTGGTCCATACTTGCAGGACCGTGAGCGAAGCTGTAAACGAATGGACCGCACAGGACACTTCAAATAAAGACGCTTAGGACTATGGTTGGAAAGGAGGTCTGTTGCTGTGATTCCTGTTGTAGCTATGGCGGGTGATGTTGTTGGTACTGCTACCGCTGCTTCTTTGGTTACTACTGTGACCGATATGGCCGGTACTATGCTGACCACGATTGCGGATAACCCGATGCTCGGTGTGTTTATCGGTGTGTCTATTGCGGGCGCAATCATTGGTCTGGTCGGTAAGCTGATGCGCCGTCATTGATCTCTTTTCCCTATAAGCAAGGCGTCCCGCCCTTCCCTTCACCTCAGGGCAGGGCGGGACGCTTCTTTTATATGTCGGGGTAACTCACGGTAGAGTTTATCGCCTTGTATCTGGCCTTGCGATGGGTTACAGGTAGCGCGGGTTCGACTCCCGCCCCCGGCACCATGTAATACAGATACAGCTTGCAGCGCGCTCCGATCGGCGTCGGCCAGGCACGCGGGCTGTATGACAGATAGAAAAAGCCGCCATCACTGGCGGCCCTGCTCCTGTCTCCATTTCAGGAACTCGGTATATTCTGCGCTGCTGCCGAACGCTTTTACTTCAGCATTGCGGGTAATGGTCAAGCAAATAATTTTGACTACTTTATAAATTGTTATTCCAATTACTGCTGCAATTCCAACGTAGAACAAACAGACGCCAATGATAAAAGCTCCATCTGCAAAGTCCATATCAACACCACCTTTATTTGATTCTACGCCGTGTTAGCCCATCATGTCAAGAGGTGTATACATGAAACGTAAGATTATAGCTCTATTATTATGTATAGTTTGCGTGGTCTCTCTTTGTTTTCCGGTTGCGGCAGATGACGACGGTTATTCTGCTATCGTTAGTGATATAGATAAAACGTGCCCTACTTGTGGTGCAACTCTTCATGCTTCTTGGGGTTCGACTTCTGGTGCCGAAGTCGAGCTTGAAATTTCGGATACTGGTAAAGTTAAGATTCCTGCTGGCGCTGGTGCATTCGCTCGAATTCATTTAAGATGTAGTTCTTGCGGATATGAAAAGACCGAAACCCGTCTGTTAGGTTTAGATTTCGGTGCCGAAAAGCCTGGCAAACTCGTTCAGGCCCCCTCCGGCATTGGCCGCAAAGACCTTCCCGGCTATAACGACGACAACGGTACGCCAACTATTGGTGCAGATGGTTTTCCGACGCTCACCTTTAAAATGTTGTTCAACGGTTTTTCTACCTCTTTCGGCGGTAGTTACCTATATGGTTCGCCATTTACTACATTTTCAAATGGTACCTATTCTATTTCGTCAACTTATAATATGACGGGTTTCTATGTCGAACCTGGCGCTTCGTCTGCTCCTAATGGATGTATTTCTTATTATTTCGACGCTCCTTATACGGGCTATTATAAAGTTTCAGATGCTCCGTTTTCTGTCAAGATTGTTTCCCGAAATAAGGCGGGGAACATTTTTCCTGACAGTTCATCATGTAGCAAGGCGTACTATGCATCTTCGTACACCTCTAGCGAACCACCACCTCTAGGCACTGGTGTAAGTTTTTCTTTAAGTGTCGGAAATCAGGATACATTAAATTTGACGCGCAATCCAGTTTATATTGTTAAAGGGCAGAGGTATTTTTTCCATGTACAGTTTAAACCTCGTTATGGCTTTTCAAACACCTCTGGTTCAAGCATTACATATTTTGATATTGCTGTTAATTTTCCCGCCCCAACTATTACAGTAACGGATATTAGTTCGATTGCCACAATCAACAAGCAAACCAATATCACCATCAACAATGACTACTCCCAGACGTGGAACGGCAACATCTACACTGACAACAGTACCAACCTTACTTACATCTACCCCCAGTACACCACCGTCAACGAGAAGAACGAAACCGTAACCAACATTTCCAATACGCCAATCATCTACAACAACGAGACCAAACAATACTACACCTACGACCAGACCACGAAGAATTACTATTACATAACCTACAATTCAGATCCCGCACCCTCTCCAACTCCTACACCTGCCCCAACAGACAAGCCGGGCGGCAGCATCTCCACGCCCGAGACCGGCAAGCCGGGCGGCAGCTCCGGCTCCTCATGGTGGGACAAGCTGCTTAGTAAAATCGGCGACGCCATCATAGACGGCCTGCTGGGCGCTGTCAGTGCTGTGCTCAAGCTCATATTCAAGCTACTCAGTACAATTTTAAGCTGGATCATCTGGGCGGTCTCCCGCGTGTTCGATTTGCTGCCCTTCCTGCCGCCCGGGTTAGGCGGCTTACTGGTGGGTGGCGTGGTCGTTTGCTTCGTTATCGGCATTATCAAATTTATTCGGGGGTGACAATATGCGTAATACACTTTTGCTGCAGCTGCCAGGCGTCCGGAAGCTCCGCCTGTATTACATAGCCGTGCTGATGCTGCTTTGTCTGCTCATCGGCACGGCTTGCCCGGCCTACGCCGAGGAAACCGCAGATTCTTCCTCCAGCAGCACAAGCGACACCACCGACGACGATTTATCCCTCGGCGGCGACATCACGGACGCCTACGACAAATACGCGGGCGGTGTGGATTCCGGGCTGGACGACATCAAAGAGCAATATGACGGCGTAGTCAATGACTCCGTCATTGGCTTCGTGGGCGCGTGTACCGCATGGATTCCTGCCGACGTTTGGGTAGTTGTCGGACTTTCCGTTGGTTCGCTGGTCGTGCTGGGCATTGTATCGTGGCTAAAGGGGTGAGCGTATGGAACAATTCACCGCTATCTTTACCGCTGTTCTCGGGCTGTTCCAACACAAATTCACACTGTACGGCTTCACGATCAGTTACTGGGACGTGCTGGTCTGGTGCCTGATTGCCGGTATTGTAATATCTTTCATAAAGGGGCTGCTGCTTGGTGACGAATAAATTTATAACTGCCTTGTGCGCCTGTCTGCTGTCTATCACAGCGCTGGCGTTTGGCATCCGTGCGGAGGACTACGAAGATGCACCTGTTGAAGCGCCCCCTGCGGCGGTTGAGCCGACACCTGCGGAGGAAGCTCCGCCGCCTGCTGCGGAAGATGTTGCGCGTATACCTGTGGAGATTGACGCTGACGCACTGGCCGAAGCTCTGACGCAGGCGCTTTCCACACCCACGCCCGACCCGGACGCGACGCCGGAGCCGGAGCAGCCCACGCCGACGCCGCAGATCATCGTGATACAGGCCACGCCGGAGACAGCTCCGACGCCCGAACCGACCACGGCCCCCACGATCTGGGACAAGCCCTTCAACGACTACAGCCCCACCGAGGGCCTGCTGCTGGTTATCTTTGTGGCGCTGTGCTTCACGGCGCTGCTCATCTGGTTGAGGTGAAAACATGGTAGAACAATTCAATCAACTACTGGCCTTCTTCGGCATCACCGGCACGCCGCAGAACTTCGCAGAGCTGGTGCCGTGGCTCGTTACGGTGCTGGCCTGCATGGCGATATTTTGGGGCGTTCTAAAGCTCATGTTCGGGATCATGCGGCAGATGAACCGCTGGAGGTAATATGTGGGGCCTGATTTTTACTGTCGGCGCGGTCATTGTGCTGGCGCTGTTCCCCGCGGTGCGGTGCGCGGTGCTGCATCCGCTGCACGTCCTCTGGTACGGTGCGCTGGACACGTTCGGCTACATCCGCCGCAAGCAATACAACTTGTGCCACACCGGCGACTTGGACATCTACTGCGGGTATTTCGGCAGCGGCAAAACGCTGTCGCTGGTGCACAAGGTCACGGGGCTATATGAGCACTACGACGGCAAACCCGTCTGGTGCCCGCGTCGGAAGAAGTTCGTCACGCAGCGTGTGCTGATTCTCTCCAACGTGGCGCTCTCCGTGCCGTATGAACCGCTGCGCAGTCTCGCGCAGGTCGTGGCCGCCAGCAAAGTCAATCAGGACTATGACGACGAGCACGACACGCTGACTATTACCATTGCGTGCGTGGATGAACTGGGTGTGCAGCTGAACAGCCGCAGTTTCCGGGACAATATAGACCCAACATTCCTGTCAACGCTGCTGTGCTGCCGCCACTACTACATAAGCCTGTACGGATCGGCGCAGCGGTTTGGCCATGTGGACAAGCTGATGCGGGATGTCACGCTGAATGTCATCCAGTGCCGCAAGTTCTGGCGATTGCAGTGTAATTCGTGGTACGACGCCTGGGAACTGGAAAACGTCACCAATCCCGAGCTCGTCCGCCCGCTCCGCCGCGGCTGCTGGTTCGTGCGTAATAAGGACTACAACGCCTACAACACGCTGGCCGTGGTGGACACCTTGCAGAAGCGCTATGACGAGAAGGACATGATGACCGAGGCCGAGATACTGGCCGCCCGTGCCCCTGCTGCTCCGACACCCGACGCGGTAACAAACCGAAGCCGGAAGGGGCGGAAGATACAGCGGAAATAGGTGGCGCTGCGGCGTGAAGGCTTTAGCCTACGCCGCAGCACCACCGCCGCCGTAATACACTTCCGTGTGTGCTGCCGCGTGCCGGCACGCCGATCAGAGCTTCTCCCTGTATTACAAAGAGGTGATTTGTATGACCTTAAACGAATTTCAAAAGTTGCTCGCCCCGCACACGCTGGTTTCCCTGTGGGCCGGGCCTTCCCTCATGCTGTGGGGCGGCGAAATAGAAGCGTGCGACTTTACACGCTACGGTAACCGGGAAATTACCACCATAAACCTGTACAACCGCGACTATTACCGCGGCTTTCTGGTATACCTGCGGCCTCGCGGGTAGTTCGGCCCACCCAATTTATAAAAGTGGGCCGGATTGGCGGGTATGGGGCGCCTAGCCCCATGGTAGCAGCGCCTGCGCGGCGCTCACCTTCCCACGCCCGCAGCTGAAATCGCGCAAAGGCAAGAGCAGGGCCTTTCGGCAGCAGAAAACCTTTCTCTCTATTGGCCCCAGCGCCAAACCACCCACCTTCCCCCAGCAGCAACGTATAACGGCGCAAGAGTGCGAGAGCTTTTCCCCGCGTCAGCTCTCCCGGCTGCTGCTCTCTGCCGGAGTGCGTGCAGCTTCTCCTCGGCGAAGTCCCAGGCCCCGACCTGGGACATATAAAAAGATTCCTTAATCGTAAGTCCGGCCCCGCCCGGACGAATTGCGCATCTTTTGACCCTGTTAGGCGCAAGCGCCGCAGGCACCACTTTTGCAGTCGTCAGTGTAGGGTGTGAAGGAGGTGCGCAGTGGCAGGGCCGGGGTCAGGGCCTTGCGGTCAGTAGGTTCTGGCCCCGGCACTGTCACGGAGCTGCTCCGGAACATTCGGAACGGACGCAGACAACTCTTTTCCGGGTCGCCGCTCTGCCCGTTCCCCGCAACAATAAGCCAAAAGACGAGGCCCCGCGCCTCGCCAAAACCCCCGTACTGTAGCACGGGGGTACAACTCCACACAAACTTAGCCGAAAACTGCCGTTTTCTGTTTTAGCAACGCAATTTTTGAGAGGTGCAAAAATGCCGCAGAGTGAAAACAAGAAAGCAGGCCCCCACGGTGCAACAAGAATCCTTGTTGACTACTTCTGTTTCACGGTCTCCGTCAGCGAGTTCCAAGAGCACGACGAGACCGAGGAAAAAGCCGTGTACCTGCCTCAACGTATCGAAAAGAAGTTCTACCTGTCCGGGCTGGAATTCCAAGACCGGCGCGGAATGTACGGTTATGCCTACGCCCGCTGGTATGATGGCATCGTCTACGCCTACGGCAGCAGCGACACAATCTATATACAGATGTCCGGCACCGGCTGCCGCACGTGGGAAACCACACATCCGGGCCTGACGTGGGAAAAGTGGATACGCTACTTGCAATCTACCTACGCTTCGCTGCACATAAGCCGCTTGGATATTGCCTGCGATACCTTCGGCAAGTTGAAGCTCAAAACCGTACAAGCCTACACCCGCGCCGGACGGTATATCTCCCGCTGGAAAACGTTCCTGATACAGGAAGGTTCCGCCGAAATGGCGGTCATCTGGGGCAGCAGCAAATCGGATTTCCGGCTGCGCATCTACGACAAGACGCTGGAACGGCAGGTCAAGGGCAGTGTAGACGCCGATAAAATCCCGAAAGACTGGGTGCGCTGCGAGTTCCAGCTGCGCAATGATGCCGCCGCGTCCTTCATCCGCAGTTGGCAATCAAACGGCAGCATCGGGCTTACCTTCATGGGAATTATGAAAAATCAGCTTCTATACGTTTCCCAGTACGACGGCAAGAACCGTGACCGTGCAACGGTTGCGCCATGGTGGGCGCGGCTGCTGGGGGATGCCGAGCAGATCCGCATGGCCTACGACGCGGGCAAGGATTACAACTTCGACAGTCTGAAACGGTACATATTCCATCAGGCGGGCAGCAGTATAAAAGCGTACCTTGCCATTATGGACGGCGACTTCGGCCCGCTGCTGCAGGGCGTGCGCATGGCGGCACTGAATGACCGGCAGACAGAGCTGATACGTTCGGCACAGGAACAGCGCCGGGAATGGCAGCAACGACAAATAGAATACAATAAGATGTGATAAGGGTTGGTTTTTGGAATGGGTGGACAGCATCTTACGTGGGAAAACCGTATAGCGATTGAATCGCTATTGAAGGCTAAGGTCAGCGCGTCGCAGATTGCGGCGGTGGTCGGGTGCAGCAAGCGCACCGTCTACCGCGAGATACAGCGCGGCCAGTGTGAGCAGCTGAACGGTACGACCTACGAGATGTATACCATCTACTCCGCCCAGAAAGCGCAAAACCGCGCCGACCAGATGAACGACCTGCATAAGGGCCGCCCGGTCAAGCTCTGCCCGGAGTTGGCCGCACATCTGGAAGATTACATAGGCACAAAGCATTACAGTCCTGCCGTCGCTGTGCGGGAGATTCTGCTGCAAGGTCTGGCACTGCCGCAGATTTCCGCAAATACTGTATACCGCTATATCTACCGCGGGTATCTGCGCTTGTGTGGTCTTGATCTGCCGGTCGGGCGGTACAACGTGAAGCAAAAGCAGGGAGAACTGCGCCCGGCAAAAGCCCACCGGAATGACCGCAGCATTGACGAACGCCCGCCCGAGGTCGAGACCCGCGAGGATGTCGGCTTCTGGGAGATGGATACTGTCGTCGGCACCAGCGCCGGGCCGAGCCGGTGCTTGTTGGTGCTTACAGAACGCAAGACCCGCTTCGAGATCGTCCGCATGCTGGAAAGCAAGACGGCCCGCGAGGTGCTGTGCGTCCTGCGAGAGCTTCGGCAGGAGTTCGGCGAGGACTTCCGCAAACTGTTCAAGACTATAACCTGCGACAATGGCTGCGAGTTTGCCGCCGCCAAGGAGATGGAGCAGTTTGCCCCGATCTACTACTGCCACCCCTACAGCAGCTGGGAGCGCGGCACGAACGAGAACCAGAACAAGCTCATTCGCCGCTTCTGCAAAAAAGGAAAAAGCATGGCCTGTGTCACCGCAGACCATGCCGAGTATATAACTCTGTGGATGAACAACTACCCCCGCCGTCTCCTCGGCTGGCGTCGCCCCGCCGACCTCATGGCCGCCGAGTGCGCCGCAATGGGGATAAAATTAGCCGTTTAGATTTGTGACATTACTATTGACATTTTGCCGGATTTTTTAATCGTTGCTTCTGCGGCCCAGCATACGCAGGATATACAGGAAGATGTTGATGAAATCAAGGTAGAGGTTCAGCGCACCGATGATGGAGGACTTGTGCAGCATGGCCGCGTCTCCGCCGAAGTAGGAGTAGTAGTATTTCAGCATCTGGGTGTCATAGGCGGTCAGGCCCATGAAGATCAGCAGACCGACGGCGCAGAGCACAAGGTCCATGATGCCGAAGCCAAAGCCAAACAGGCTGAACAGCCCGCCCACCAGGCCGCAGACGATCAGGGCAACCAGACCGCCCATGAGCTTGGGGCCCCAGCCGGTCAGGTCACGGTTGGTGACGTTGCCGTACACCGCCATAACGCCGAAGTAGACCGCACCGACGAGGAACGCCAGAATCAGGCTGCCGAAGTCATACGCGAGGAAGATGGAGCTCAGATTCAGGCCGTTGAGCACCGCGTAGGCGAAGAAGATGCCCGTGGCCGTGGACGGCTGCAGCGTCTGCACCCGGGCCGACAGCACGAACACCAGCACCAGCTCCGCGATGGAGGTCAGGATGAACAGACCCGAGGTGATGAGCGGGTAGATCAGCCCCGTCGTCACTGCGCCGATGCCGACCAGGAACGTGACCAGCAGACCGGCAAACATCCAGCCGAAGGTCTTGGACATAAACTCGGAAAGCGTACCAAAGGGGCTTTCCGCATACGAAATATCAGAATAATTGCGATTCATAGTTGCAATCCCCTTTCTCTAGGCAGTATTATAGCGTGTTTTTCACCGTAAATCATCAAGAAATTGTGAAATTTGCTTCTTTTTAAAACTATAGTCAGGCAGTGCTTTCTGTGCTATAATAGCAAATAATGCTTTCCGTTTACATTTATATAAAGGGATGTGATTTTTATGACAGCAGCCGAAATCGAGGCCCTGGGCGGTTACTACGGTGCCACCCCGCGCCCCGACGATTTTGAGAGCTTCTGGCAGGCGCGGATGGCCGAGGCTGACGCGGTGCCGCTGCACTACACCGTCACCCAGGCGCAGGAGGTCCCGAGCTGGGACAGCTGCGAGTTTCTGGACCTGTGGTTCACCGGCATGGAGGGCGCACGCCTTTACGCTAAGTTTTTACGCCCGCGCCGGAGCGAGCCGATGCCGCTGGTTCTGCAGTTTCACGGCTACCCTGGCGCATCCCGCAGCTTTGCCGAGCAGGCGTCGTTCGCGGGCATGGGCATGGCGCTGATCGCCATGGACTGCCCCGGTCAGGCCGGCTACAGTGAGGATGTCGGCGGCTTTTTGGGCACCACCGTGTCCGGGCATATCATTGCCGGGCTGGACGGCCCGCCGGAGCGGATGTACTATGTGCGGCTGCACCAGAACATCCGCATCCTCTGCCGCCTGGTGCGGGAGCTGGACGGCATCGACACGAGCCGTGTCTTTGTCAACGGCGGTTCGCAGGGCGGCGGGCTGGGTCTGGCCTGTGCGGCGCTGAACCCGGAGCTTATTGACCGCGCGGCCATCCTCTACCCGTTTTTGAGCGATTTCAAGCTCGTGTGGGACCTTGGCGCGGACGAGATCGCCTATGAGGGTCTGCGCTACTACGCCCGCTGGTTTGACGCCGACGAGCACCAGCAGGACCGGTGGTTCCGCCAGCTGGGCTACATTGACAGCAAAAACTTTGCGCCGATGATCCGCTGCCCAGTGCTGTTCGGCACGGGATTGGATGACGTTATCTGCCCGCCGCAGACCCAGTGCGCCGTGTACAACAATCTGCACTGCGCCAGGAAGCGGTATCTCTTCCCCGGGTACGGGCATGAGGAGATCCCGGAATTTGACGATATGCTGCTGGACTTTTTCACCAGCAAGGAGGCTGTGCTATGACCATCACCGAGCAAAAGGCATTTTTGCGCAGCTACACCGGACAGGCACAGGCCCCCGCTGATTTTGCGCAGCGCTGGCAGGAGACTGCGGCGGCACTGCACCCCGCGGTAAGCTGTGCACCCGTCGCGTTCGGCAACCCCTGCGGCGTGTATGAGCGGCTGACCGTCACCTTTGACGGGCGCAGCGTCACGGC
>ERZ791849.462-NODE-462-length-13990-cov-2.89896_pt1 | contig 13990 bp, 10 predicted proteins | sample MGYA00510288_ERZ791849 | MGnify/ENA primary metagenome ERZ791849 (study PRJEB30046, sample SAMN00715262) | human gut metagenome | study: EMG produced TPA metagenomics assembly of the A metagenome-wide association study of gut microbiota in type 2...
TTCAGCTGTCTTATGCATCTCTTCTGTACGGATCTGGATCTCGAACGGCTGTCCGGACGGTCCGATCAGCGTTGTGTGCAGGGACTGGTACATATTTGCCTTTGGCATAGCAATATAATCTTTAAAGCGCCCCGGAATCGGCGTATACATCTCATGGATCACACCGAGTGCTGCGTAACAGTCCTTCACTGAATCTACGATAATGCGGACAGCGAACAGGTCATACACCTGATCCAGTGTCTTGTTCTGATTCACCATCTTCTTATAAATACTGAAGAAATGTTTTACACGTCCGTATACTTTCGCTTCAATATCAGCATTCTTCATATGCTTTGATACTTCTGCAACGATCTGCTGCACAAATTCTTCACGCTCTGTCTTGCGTGCATTCAGATCATGCACCAGCTGATTATAAACTTCCGGCTGGTAATATTTCAGAGAAAGATCATCAAGTTCTGTCTTGATCTTGGAAATACCGAGACGCTGGGCGATTGGAGCGTAGATATCCATCGTCTCTCTTGATTTCTCTTTCTGCTTCGCCGGTGTCATAAACTCCATCGTACGCATATTATGCAGACGGTCTGCAAGTTTTACAATGATGACACGGATATCCTTCGCCATTGCAAGGAACATCTTTCTCAAGTTCTCTGCCTGGGCCTCCAGCTTGTCCTTGGAATAGTTCAACTGTCCCAGCTTGGTAACGCCGTCTACAAGAAGTGCCACCTCTTCGCCGAACTCTGTTGAGATCTCGTCGAGTGTCATTGTCGTATCTTCTACCACGTCATGAAGCATTCCTGCCACGATCGTCTCTTTATCCATCTCGAGATCGGCAAGTATGATTGCCACCCAGAGTGGATGGATGATATAAGGTTCTCCGGATTTACGAAACTGGTCCTTATGCGCTTCTTTGCCTATCTGATAGGCCTTCTCAATCATCGTAATATCCGCAGAAGGATGATACTTACGCACACGAGCTATTAAGGCCTGATATAACTCCTCCGGATCCTGATAATCCTCTGGTGCTTTTACTGCATGTCCGTCCACCATCTCCAGATTTTTATTCAGATCTTCATATTCCCGAGTGCCTGCCATATCGTCTTCCCCCTTCATTTATCCTTAGTTCTGAACAATTAATATGATTTAGTATATCACTATTTTTTCCTTTTTCAAATAAGAACTTCCCATTCTTCTGCATTTTAAGCAATTTGTACGGTTTTTTCGATATTATCTACTGATAATTGACAATTGTAAGCTGAATTGTTCTTCGTCCCATGTACTCATTGATGGATGGATAGTATGTAAAAGACATAATCTGCTTCTTTTCCATCTGCTGCAGACAGTCTTCCACTTCTCCGAAATAAACTGCTTCCATCTGATTTCCCTGCTGGTCCTCCAGTCTGCATTTCAGCACATTCCGGTTCTTTCCGAAGATCCTTGGCTGGATTACACGCAGTTTACTTTCTGCAAATAACGGTTTCCCGTTGCCTTTTCCAAAAGGCTCCAATATCTTAAGTTCATGGATCAGCTCTTCATTAATATATGGAAATGGAAGCCGCATGTCGATCGACACCTTCATCTGAAGATCGTCTTCTGTCAGATCTGCAAGTTCATTGATCCGTTTCCGAAAAACTTCGACATTTTCCTCTTCTAAGGAAAGTCCTGCTGCCAGCTTATGTCCTCCAAACTTCGTAAATAATTCCCTGCAGCGGCTCATTTCTGCAAACATATCATATGCTTCGATCGACCGTCCGGAGCCTTTTACTCCTGTCTCTCCCCTTGTCAGTACAAAGGTCGGACGATAATAACGTTCCTTGATCCTTCCCGCAATAATTCCGGCGATACTTTCATGACACTTTGGAAGATACACGACCAGCACCTGGTCGTCCTTCCAGGAACTTGATTCAATCTGCCGGACAGCTTCTTCTACACCTTCTTCGGTCATTTCTTTCCGACTGTCATTTAATTCTTTCAGATCTGCTGCCAGTGTCACTGCCTCTCTCCGGTTTGATGCATTAAGGAGTTCCAGTGCACGCTTGGCTGTATCCAGTCTTCCGCCGGCATTGATGCACGGTCCGAGCACAAAGCCGATATGATAAGTATTCAGGTTCGCTGTATCTACCCCGGTACATTGCATCAAGGCGTGAAGCCCTTCATTCTTCGTTGTCTTCAGAAGCTCAAGTCCCTTTTTCACAAAGACACGGTTCTCTCCAACCAGATCCATCACATCCCCGATCGTGGCGATCGCAACATTTTCCATCAGGCTCTCCTGCAGATGTTCTACCTCCTGCTCTGACTTTCCAGACACTCTGTACAATACCTCAACCAGCTTATACGCTACAGCTGCGCCGCACAACCCTTTAAATGGATACTCGCAGTCTGCTCTGTGTGGATCAACCACTGCATCCGCCGGTGGCAGGAGATACTTTTTCTCCCCATTTTCTTCCAGATACGGAACTTCATGGTGATCCGTCACAACGATCGTCATCCCCTGTTCTTTTCCATAAGCGATCTCGTTCATTGCCGCAATTCCATTATCACAGGTGATGATCGTATCTACGTCATCCTCCAGTGCACGGTCGATCAACATCTGATTCAATCCATATCCGTCTTTGATCCTGTCTGGAATATCCGTATCCACATCTGCCCCAAGTCCTGCAAGCCCCTGTTGCAAAATATACGTTGCATTGACTCCATCAATATCATAATCACCGATCACACGGATTTTCTTTCCCTCTTCTATTTTCTCCTTAAGAATATCTACCGCACGGTCCATATCTTTCATCAGTAAGCCGTCATACAGATCCTCCACTGTTCCGTTCAGATAAAAATCAATTGCTTCATCTCCGATCACATCACGGTTTCTCATCAGTCGTGCAATGATCGGGGAAATCTGATATTTCTCTGCTATTCCGTTAAAATCCGCCTTTTTCATCGTGACGAACCATTTTTCCATCCAAACAACCTCCCTGTCTGTCAGTATCGTATCTTCTTATTATAACAAAAATCTGCCGTATCGAAAATCATTTTTCATTTCCGATACGACAGATTTTTGTTTCTGCGTTTATTCATCCTGTTTCCAGGCGGTTATTTATTTCTTAGCGCTTTTTGCTCTTTTTGTTCTTGAAAGAAGTCTTCTTTCCTTTTTTCTTCTTGGAGCTGTTATCTGCAGATGTATCTGCTGCGTTACTCTCTGTGGAAGTAGTTTCTTCTTTCTTGTCTGCTGCTTTTACAGAAACTGCCTTTGTGCCGGAAGCTATTCTTGCAGCCTTCGCTTCCTCGCCAAGTCTTGTCTTCATCACATACCACAGTGCGCCTGTGATACATACGGATGTATATCCACCGCAGATGATACCTACCATCAGTGGTGCTGCGAATTCCTTAATGGAGCTTACACCAAGGATATACAATGCAACAACCATGACAAATGTTGTAAAGTTTGTGTAGATTGTTCTTGTCAGTGTCTGAGTGATGCAACGGTTTACAAGATCCTTCAGATCTTCTGTGCGGCTCTTTGTTGCAAGTGCCTCACGGATACGGTCAAAGATAACGATCGTACCGTTGATAGAATATCCGACAATCGTCAGCATACATGCGATAAATGTATTTCCGACAGATACTCTTGCAATTACATAGAATCCAAGAACTACAAGTACGTCATGCATCAGTGCAATAACAGCACTTGTTGCGAAACGAATATCTTTGAAACGGAACCAGATGTAAAGCAGCATACAGATTGTAGCAATGATCACAGCTATAACCGCATCTCTTCTCATCTCGGAACTTACTGTTGAACTGATATTTTCTGTTGCGATATCAGATGCCTCTACACCGTAGTTTTCATTTAAATATGAAGCAAGTGCTTCACGTTTCTCAAGATCAAGTGTCTGTGTCTTGAAGACTACCTGGTTGCTCTCTTTTACTGTCTGAACCTGAATATTCTTATCTCCTGTGATCTCTTCCAGACTTGGGATCATCTGGCTGTCGATCTCTTCGAGTGTATATTCTTTATCAAATGTTACATTTGTTGAAGTACCGCCTACGAAATCAAGGCTGTAGTTCATCGCACCGATTCCTCTTGCATGGTTCACACCCATCATGACCGGTCCGGCCAGACAAAGGATAATGGAAACAATGAAGAAGATCTTTTTCTTTCCAAGGAAATCAACCGGTTTACGTTCTTTCAGATGTCTTCCGTATACTTTCTCGCTACGGATACCTGCTCCATAGAATGCAAAGATGATCAGTCTTGTGATCACGAGTGCTGTAAACATGGATACGACGATACCAAGTGCAAGTGTCTGGGCGAATCCCTTTACAGTACCGCTTCCACGAAGCCACAGCACGCCTGCTGCGATCAATGTTGTGATATTTCCGTCAACGATTGCGGACATTGCTTTCTGGAATCCTGATTTCAGAGAAGCGTGTACGCTCTTTCCTGCTGTCAGTTCTTCTTTCACACGGGCGAAGATGATAACGTTCGCATCTACCGCCATACCGATACCAAGGATGATACCTGCGATACCCGGAAGTGTCAGTGTAATATCAAATGCATTCAGAAGGATCAGGATCAACTCTGTATAAAGGATCAGTGCAAGGCTGGATGCAAGTCCCGGAAGGAGATATACCCAGCACATGAATACACATACGATTGCCAGACCAATTGCTCCGGCGATCAAACTGCCTTTCAGCGCGTCCTGTCCAAGCTGTGCACCAACGACTTCTGAACTCAGCTCTTCAAGTTCCAGATTCAATCCACCGATACGGATCGTGGAAGCGATGTTATCAGCCTCTTCGTAATCCATGTTTCCTGAGATCTGAGCTTTTCCATTCTCAATCACTGCATTTACACTCGGTACACTGATCAGAGCACCATCATAGTAAATAGCAATTGTATCATGATTGTTGTTATAAGCTTCCTCTGTTGCTGTCTTGAACTTCTCAGCACCTTCCTCTGTCAGTTCAAGGTCAACTCCGTACTTTTTGTTTCCTGTTGTTGAGTCATTGATCGCTCCGGCTGAAGCTGTCTTTACTTCTGTACCTGTCAGTACAATAGAGTCTGTATCTTTCAGTTCATCGATCGACTTATTCAGTGTGTATCCGGAAGCTGTCAGGGAATAGTTTTCATTTCCCTCACTGTCTTTATGCTTGATAAAGTACAGTGAACCCGGCTGTCCAAGTTCTTCCAGAATCTTGTTTGCGTCGCTCACACCCGGAATCTCGATACTGATACGGTTGTCTCCAACCTGATAAGCCTGTGCCTCTGTGCTGTACTGCTCCACACGTTTCTGAAGCTTGTACACGGTGTCATCCATGTCTGCCTGAGATGGCTTGTCACCTTTTACCTGATATGTAATGCTGACTCCGCCTTCCAGGTCAAGACCGAGATTGATGTTCTTCGCAGCTCCCATTCCCTTTAAATCAAGTCCAAGCACACAGGTCATACCGAAGAGTGCTGTAACTGCGATTACGAGAATGAGGCTGAGAATACTCTTACCTTTCTTCATCTCTTTCTTTCCTTTCTTGACTGCTGCTCTCTAACTTTATTGTTCTTCATCCGCCAGGGCAGCCTTTATCATGATCGCACATTCCACACGTTTTCTCTCCATCTCACAGCTCACTTCGTAAGTATCATGGATCGTATTGTGGAACTTGTAAGAATTCGCCATACAGCCGCCACTGCAGTAGAATCTGGCAAAGCAGGTTCTGCAGCTTTCCTTGGAATATACGCTGCATCCACGGAATTCTTCCGCAATCTCCGGTTTCACAATGCCCTCATCGACATTTCCCATGAGGAATTCTTCCTGTCCTACAAACTGATGACATGGGTAGAAATCTCCCCAAGGTGTCACTGCTAGATACTCTGTACCTGAACCACAGCCGGACAGACGCTTGGACACGCACGGTCCTCCTTCAAGATCGATCATGAAGTGGAAGAAATTGAATCCTCTTCCGCTCTTCTCACGCTCGATCAGGAATTTTGCGAGTTTATCATATTCTTCAAAGATCTGTGGAAGATCTTCTTTCTGGATTGCATATGGTTCTGTGTCATCACCTACTACAGGCTCGATTGACATCTGCTTGAATCCAAGATCTGCGAAATGTTCTACATCCTTGGAAAAATCCAGATTATTTCTTGTAAATGTACCTCTAATGTAGTACTTCTCCTGATTACGGCTCTCTGCCAGCTTCTGGAACTTCGGAACAATCAGATCATAGCTTCCTTTTCCGTTACGGAACGGGCGCATCTGGTCATTCACTTCTTTTCTTCCGTCAAGACTGATGACAACGTTGTCCATCTCTTTGTTCACGAACTCCTGAACTTCATCGTTCAAAAGAACTCCGTTTGTTGTCAGTGTGAAACGGAAATGCTTGTCATGAAGTTTCTCCTGCTCTCTTCCGTAAGCAACCAGGTCTTTGACAACCTGCCAGTTCATCAGCGGCTCACCACCGAAGAAGTCAACCTCAAGGTTTCTTCTTGTTCCTGAATTCGCGATCAGGAAATCAAGTGCTTTCTTACCAACCTCGTAAGACATCAAAGCCCTGCGGCCGTGGTATTCTCCCTCTTCCGCAAAGCAGTACTTACAGGCAAGGTTACAGTCATGTGCAATATGAAGACATAAAGCCTTAACAACTGTCTTACGCTGCTTTACAACGTCGATAAAGCTCTCATAAATGTCTTTTGTAAACAGACGTCCCTGTTCCGTCAGTTCTGTTACTGCCTCTAAAATATCCAGCAGATCTTTCTCAGAATATTTCTCTCCAAGCTCTTTTTTCAATGCTTCTGCTGTTTCCGGAGATTTCAATGTCTCCACTGTATGATCTTCATTCATGCGATTAAGCACTTCGATGACATCATACGCTTCCTGATCCACAACATGTACAGCTCCGCTGTTCACGTCGAGGACGATATTATATCCATTGTTCTGGTACTGATGTATCACGTGGATACCTCGCTTTCTATATGTATTTGTAAATCTATTTGTAACTGTTCAAAGCCCGGCATTTTCACAATGCAGCTCTAAGCAGATACGTCTAAAACATGCTTAAGGCAGCGATTTGCACCGCTGCCTCACCTGTAATCCTGTTGCTGTTTTTCGCATAATTGCAGGCAGTATCACCGCTCAAAGCAACTCTGCAGCAACATTATCTTCACTTTCAGGTTTTCTTATTTTGCGTTTTCGCAAGTCTGGTTTCCTACTGTACAGGATGTCTTACATGCAGACTGGCAAGATGTCTGGCACTCTCCGCATCCACCTTTTTTAACTGTGTTGTTCAGTGTCTGTGTATTCAGTGTTTTAATGTGTTTCATTTTTACTCCTCCTAACTTCGCACATATTGCTTTCGCTATTATAGCACACACAGCCAGGTTTTTAAAGTATTTTTTCACACATCTGTCTGGTTTTTCTTCATGAGACCATCCCACCGAGCATTCCACCTCCGGTACAAAGTACAAATGTCAGAAACAAATCTCCTGTCCCCGACGAAACCTCACGGTACATTCCAAATGAGATGATCAGTAATAAAACAAAATAAACCACACCGGTTCCAAGCCCCCAGAGGAACTTCTTTTGGCCTTCCAGTTTTCCCATCACAAAACCTCCGGAAAAAGTTCCTATTACATAAATGAGAATAATTCCCAGATTTACATTTTCTTCACTCAATCCTGCTTTATAAAGGAGAAGTGCAAGAATTAACAGAAACATCCCTGTAACCAGATAGGCGCAAAGTAATGCCTTCACTAAATTTTCTGCGTATATTATCCCTTTTTTCCCATGATTTTCTCTCATTTTCTTTTCCTTTCGATGCATGTCCGGTTTTCCACTGATACTATTCTATGCATCCTCCCGGAAAAATATGACACTTTTAACTTAACTGCCTCCCAAGCAGATCTGCTGCGCCTGCCGCAAACTTCTTTTCCATTTCTCCAAAATGCTTTTTCTCATTTTTCTGCAGAAAGATCACTCCACCTGCAATATCACCTTCACTGAGAATCACACTGATTATTTCCTCGCTGTATTCACTCCTGTCTTTTGTAATTGCTACAAACTCAGCGTCACTGCTCTTTTTCAACACGGTCTTTCTTTCTTGAAACACTTCTGCCAGCTCTGCACTCAACAACATTTCCTGAAGTTCTTTCTTCCCGTTTCCTGCTGCCGCGATCACCTGATCCGTATCAGTAATACAGACTGTACAATCAAGTGTCTTTGAAAGACTATCTGCATAAATCCCTGCCAGTGTTCCTAATTCACCGATTGGAGAATATTTCTTTAAAATCACCTTTCCTTCTCTGTCTGTAAAAATTTCCAGTGGATCACCTTCGCGGATCCGCAATGTCCTTCTTATTTCTTTCGGAATTACGATTCTTCCAAGATCATCTATCCTCCGGACTATCCCTGTGGCTTTCATGGCACATCTCCTCCATAATCAAATTTGTAACTGTTCAGAGCCAAGCAAAATTTCATAAAACAGGCGTAAAATGCTTGCATTTTTAAGACTGTTTTTGAAATTTTATTTGGCGGATACGCCACACCGACGAAATGCGTAGCATTTTGGAGGTTGGCTCTGAACAGTTACATTAATTTTTGATTAGTATGTGGTAAAATATAGGAAATTATGTTCTTTTTGTGCTAGAATAATTACGCTGTGTAATACTGATTATGAAACAAGGAGATTTTAAATGAAAATTGTATTTTTAGATGTCAAAACAATTGGAGAGGATATTGATCTTTCTGCATATGATGAACTCGGTGAAGTTGTAAAGTACAGCTTTTCTTCACCCGAAGAGGTCCCGGCGCGTGTCACGGATGCTGATGTGATCATATTAAATAAAGTTCCGGTCAATGAGCAGACGATTGGAACTGCAAAGAATCTGAAGCTCGTCTGTGTCACAGCCACAGGCACGAACAACCTGGATAAAGAGTATCTTGATTCAAAAGGAATTGCCTGGAGAAATGTTGCCGGTTATTCTACTGAGACTGTCGCACAGCACACATTTGCAATGCTTCTCTTCCTATTAGAAAAGCTTCGTTATTATGATGATTATGTGAAAGAAGAGCGCTATGTAAATGATGTCTCTTTCACTCATTTTGCAGAACATTTCACAGAAATCCATGGAAAAACCTGGGGGATCATCGGACTTGGGGCAATCGGCAGACGTGTCGCTGAGATTGCACGTGCATTTGGAGCGAAAGTCATTTACTACTCCGCCTCCGGTGCTCCGGCGCAGGAAGGTTATGAACAGGTTGACTTTGAGACATTGCTTACGCAGTCTGATATTATTTCCGTCCACGCTCCACTCAACGAACATACAGAAGGACTGATCAACAGCAAGGCGTTTAAAAAATGAAATCTTCCTGTATTTTCCTGAATCTCGGAAGAGGACCGATCGTCGATGAGCAGGCATTATATGATGCACTGGTCAGGAATCAGATTGCCGCAGCAGGATTAGATGTCCTTTGTGAGGAACCAATGTCCGCAGATAATCCATTGGTTCAATTCAAAGACAGCAAGCGCCTGCTGATCACGCCACATATTGCCTGGGCAAGCGTGGAAGCGAGAACTCATCTGATGGAAATTATCCACGGACAAGTCAAGGATTTTTTTGCTTAAGATCAACATTTTGTTTATCCCTACAATTTTTCTGCAATTTGCAATCAATATTTTTCTGTAAAGTTTAAAGAAAATAATTGTAAACTCCGGGTAAAGTGTTTTATAATAGCCATGTACGTAATTTTTGCAAGACGTAACATGTCAACTTAATAACTTAAGAAAAAGGAAAAAAGAAAATGGGAATTACAATGGTTTTGTCCTTGCTCAGCGGAGTTGCCCTCTTCCTGTACGGAATGGCACTCATGGGAGACAGTCTTAAGAAGGTTGCCGGTAACAAACTGGAACTTATCTTATACAAGCTCACAAACTCCCCAATCAAAGGATTGCTGCTGGGTACAGTCGTAACAGCGATCATTCAGTCGTCATCAGCTACTACTGTTATGGTCGTAGGATTCGTAAACTCCGGTATGATGAAAGTTGCTCAGGCAATCGGAATCATTATGGGTGCCAACATTGGAACAAGTATCACAGGCTGGATTTTATGTCTTTCTTACATTGATGGCTCCAGTGGCATCGCGCAGCTTCTGTCCACCGCGACAATCTCTGCGATCGTTGCGATCATCGGTATCATCTTCCGTACATTTGTAAAGAAGAAACCTTATTCTGATATCGGTGACATTATGCTTGGTTTTGCGATCCTGATGTTCGGAATGCAGACAATGAGTGGTGCGGTTTCACCTCTGAAAGAGAACCCACATTTTGTCAGCCTTCTGACAATGTTTAAGAATCCATTCATGGGTATCCTTGTTGGTATCGCATTTACTGCAGTGCTTCAGAGTGCATCTGCATCTGTCGGTATTCTTCAGGCATTATCAATCACAGGCTCTATTACATTTGCTGCCGCACTTCCTATTACAATGGGTATCGGTGTCGGAGCTGCCTGTCCTGTACTGCTTTCTTCTATCGGTACAAACAAGAACGGAAAGCGTACAGCACTTATTTACCTGCTGAATGACTTGTTCGGAATGATCTTTTGGTCTATCGTATTTTACTCAGTAAATGCTGTTGTCCACTTTACATTTATGGACATGGTCATGAGTCCTGTCAGCATTGCTTTATTGAACTCAGTATTCCGTATCGCTACGATCCTGATCCTTGCTCCATTTATCAGCAAGATTGAGAAGCTTGTCTTCTTCCTGATCAAGGATACAGACGAAGACAACGAAGAGCAGGCTGATTTTGATCTGCTCGAGGAACGTTTTCTGGATTACCCGCCGCTGGCGATCAGTCAGAGTCAGATGGCTGTTAACGGTATGGCGAAGAATGCCCGCAAGAATCTCATGCGCGCTTTCGAACTTCTGACAGACTTTAGCGACAGCAAGTTCAATAAGATCCAGGAAAAGGAAAACATGATCGACAAGTACGAGGATAAACTTGGTACTTATCTGATGCAGTTAAGTATGCATGATATGACACCTGATCAGGCGAAGCAGACCTCCAAGTTCCTTCATACGATCAGTGACTTCGAGCGACTTGGTGACCACGCAGTCAACATTTCCAGAGTTGCCCAGGAACTTCATGAAAAGTCCCGCACATTCTCTGAATCTGCTACTTATGAGCTGAATGTGCTCGAGAAGGCATTGGTTGAGATTGTTGATCTTACAGTAAATTCTTTTGTAGATGAAGATCTTGAGACTGCTGCAAAGGTTGAACCCCTGCGCGAACTAATTGGTATTCTCTGTAATGATCTGAAACTTCGTCACATTAAGAGACTTAGAAATGGTCAGTGTGATCTGAATACCGGATTTGCTTTTAATGACCTGCTTACAAACTACGAACGTATCGCAGCGCACTGTTCTAACATTGCTGTAGCGATTCTCGAGCTTGATTCTTCTAACTTTGATATTCATGAATATACAAAGAGTGTCCGCAAGCTGAAGGATGAAACTTATCTTACAGCCTTTGAGGAATATGAGAAGAAATATGATATCAACGGATATCAGCCGGAAGCTGAAGCAGATAAGAAATTCTCTGCAAAAGCGAAGGATAGCGAGAAGAATAAGGAGAACGAGAAATCTTCCGGAAAGAAGAAAGACAAAGACAAGAAAAAAGATAAAAAGAAATAAATTTCTTTCTATTTCATTAAAAAGGAACAGTCCCACCTGGAACTGTTCCTTTTTTGTATGTATTCTCCTTACGTGCAATACCGAAATGTCTTATCCGTAAGAATTCTTGCAAAGATCACCCCTAACGGAAGAGCTGCAACAATCAGTATTGCCGCCGCAAACCAGGAAGCTGATGCAGAAAGATTCATTGTTCCCAGATTATAAAATCCACGGTACAGATACAATCCCGGAACCATGATTACAATCGACGGAACCGTGACAGAGATTCTCGGATATCCGACCTGATTTTTAATCATAGTTGCCAGAAGTCCGGCTGTTAATGCTCCGACAAATGCTGCTGCCGCCGGAGGCAATGCCGTCAGATCAACCAGTTCCAATCGTAGTGTATTGGCAATGGCACCGATTCCTGCCGCCACTGCCGCAAGGCGTGTAGGACTGTTGAACATAATCGAGAATCCAAACACACCACAAAAGCTTGCAAGTAACCGGAAAATAATCCATTCTTCCTGCGTCAGGTCAAGCTTCAGAAAATCCACCGGCTGTAAATTTAAGACTAGTGCCATGATCCATGCAGACATTGTAGCTACCAAAACAATAATCAGTGCATACATGAGTCGTTCCATGCCAGAACGCATGTCCAATTTTGCAAGGTCAATTCCACTTGTGATGAAAGGAAAACCAGGAATAATAAATAGCATTGCGCAAATATAGCCCGCCTCATGCTGAATTGAAATTGCCCACAAAAGCTCTGCTGCTTTCAAAAGTCCCGCATAAACCAGACAGGCTGCTGAAACAGATGAAGCTATGCACAAAAACAATGTAAAATGATGTTTACTCAATTTACACCTGATAAAATTTCCAATCCCGGCACCGACAAATGCACAAAACATTTCAATTGATCCACCACCAAGCAGAAATGTAAATCCGCCACACGCCAATGCTGCTGCCATTCCCAATGCAATTGGAGAATAGAGTCCATGAATCTCTTCAATCTGATCTAGCAGCTTATGCAGTTCTTCTCCGGACATTTCCTGTTCTCCCTGCTCAAATTCACGGATAAAGTGCTCCAACCTGTTTAATTTTGATGTATTCACGCCCGTATTCGTCAGACACAAGGACTGCGTGAATCCGTCGTCACCGTCAAAACAGGTATACTCAATCGACATCAAACCAATATCTGCGGTACACGTTATCCCCATCTCTTCTGCCAGAGCATTCATAGAACTTCTCACTCTCCAAGCTCCGGTTCCACAGGAGAGAAGCATAATCCCCACTCTTCCGACAATTGATGCTTTCTCCGTCAAACTTGCTTGTGTTACCGGTGTTTCTTCTCCACCTTTATCTGTATATTCATGCCAGAGAATATCCATATGATTTTTTCTTATTTTCTGTGTCTGCATCTCATTCACTTCCTCTTTATTCCAGGTCAAGGCTTTCCGCTCCGGCCTTTTTCATCATCTTCTCTCTGCATGAAAGAACAATCCCATCAATCTCATCCAAATGATGAAGCATTCGTTTCTCAAATCCATGAATTGGAAGTAAAACCCCTATCTCGTCAAATCCTTTCTGACGCTTCTCACCGGTATCCTGCCCATAATAAACTTCTACTCTCGGAGCCTGTTTCTGAATCTTCTGGAAAGTATCCCAGACAACTGCATAGGCCTGTGCTTCTGTCAGTCCAAGCTTTCTGGTATCCGGTAATGCATATAACGCCATCACGCCACGCTTCTTGTTCTCTTTTTTCTCCTGAATCTGCATGCCCTCTGTATAGGAACGAACTATGTCATATCCGTCAGCAAGATACAGTTTTGATCTCGGTGCACATTGATGTTGCCTGTATGTCTCATGGAACTTTTCATATTCACGAGCTGTTACTTCCCTTTTCTTACTCTCCAGAAGCTTTCCCTCTACATCAGTCAGGAGAACCGGATTCTCTCCTGATTTTCCATGAAATTTCTTTGGAATCAGATATGCGTCCCGAAGCAGATCAAACATACTTCCTCCGCACAATTCAAGTAGCAACGCGCTGACATCTCCATTTTTATACGCCTGGAGCAAGACCTCTGCAAAATGTCTGTCACCATCGTCATTTATTTCCTGATAATTCTCCAAATGCTCATAAAATACTTCATTTAGCCGATCACAGGCCTCTTGTGACTCAAGAACCTTAGATATAACTCCTTCTACAGCTTCTTCACGTGGTAATACTGTCTGCATACTCACACTTCCTTTGTTATTTCTTGTTTTTCACCTGTTAAAACAGAATAAAATCCTACTTATTAATATAGAAAGCGCCGGTTCTCAAGTCAAACCGG
>ERZ791849.481-NODE-481-length-13691-cov-2.8732_pt1 | contig 13691 bp, 8 predicted proteins | sample MGYA00510288_ERZ791849 | MGnify/ENA primary metagenome ERZ791849 (study PRJEB30046, sample SAMN00715262) | human gut metagenome | study: EMG produced TPA metagenomics assembly of the A metagenome-wide association study of gut microbiota in type 2...
GATTCCGCTGGCAGTTATGGCAATGTGCCTCTGCCTGCCGTTTGTATCTATGGAAGTGCGGACGGTTGTTTTGTTGCTGACAGCTGCACCGGCTGCTGCAATGTGTACACTGCAATGTCAAGTACATGGCTTAAATGACATTTATGCTTCTCAAATTTTTGCGGCAACAACCATTCTTTCCATGGCAACCATGCCGCTATTAATTCAGATTTTCAGTATGTTAACCTAAAAAGGGCGGAGCAAACATGAACATTTTCCCTATTTTTCAATAAGATGTAAATTTTCATCAGAAAGTCTCCACAGAAACTTGCAAAATCCGGTTGAAATTGTTAAAATAATAGTATTGATTTAAATCGATAAAAGATTGCATCAATAGAAAGAAAGGAAATTGTGAATTGAGGGGGAGCGAATCCGCAATGTGGAAACCAGTCATTGCCCGACAGATGGAACGAAAGTGGATGTATTTGCAGGTATTGCAGTTGATTCAGCAATACGGAGCAATTTCTCGTGTGGAGATTGCCAACAAACTGCATATGACAAGAGCATCCGTGACGCTGCTGATTCATGAGATGATGGAAAAGGGCGTTTTAGAAGACATCGGAACCTGTCCAACCTCGGAGGGAAAAGGCAGAAGAAAATTATTGATGGATGTGCATCCTTCTCGCTGGCTGCTGATTGGTATTTCCATTCAGGGAAATCATTTGGTGGTTGGACTGACAACCTTGGGCATGAATACGCTGGAAAAGCAGTGCATTCCGTTTCCAGTGCTGCAGGCTTCATGGGTATCTGTGCAGGAACAAATGATTATAACGGTTCGCCAGATTTTGAAGAGCAACTATATTGAGGAATCGCAAATTTTGGGCTTGGGTGTTGGATGGATGCCCAGTGTCTTGCAGCATTTTTTTCCGGATGCAACTAGGCAGGAACAACAAATGGCAGAATTGCAGCAGATATTAACAGATGCCCTGCACGTTCCTGTTTTCTGGGGAAATGCATTGCCGTCTATGGCAGTATATTGCCTGTATCAGAAACCGAAGCAGGAAATTGTTGCGTTATTCTGTGCAGATGGGGCGGATTATTATGTTTCTATCGTCTGTCGCTCGCATGCTATGGAATGCCTGAATAGTAAGCCGATTTCTATGCAGGGATTGCCGCTTTCTCCAAATCAAACTGTGGGCGACTTGCTGACGCCAGTTGCATTGCAGCAGCGAGTAAAGCCGTATTATAGTGCGGAGCAAACGCCAGTCTTGTATGACCTGACAGGCGGAAAGCTGGAAACGATGACGCTGCCGGATTTGTTTACTGCAGCCTGTGCAGAGGGTAAGGACTTTGACCCGATTTTGTCAGACTTGATGGAAGAGATGATGCAGCAGTTCTGCCAGTTTTGGAGCAGCATTCTGGTGATGTATCCGATTGAGCAGCTTTATTTGTATCGCCCTGATTTCACCTTGCCACACTGGCAGGAAATTTATCGGTATGCGAAGCAGTATATGAAGCCAGAGTTGGCTGCAAAGTTATCCTGCGGGGATTTGACAGAAAAATGTCAGTATGCAGGCGGTGTGTTTTATGCATTGGACGGCGGTATTTTTAAGCTTTGTACCGCAGAAGAACAAAAAACATCGGAGTAAAAATAAGATTTCATAGAGAAAACAGTCGATTTGCTGGAAAACAGACCTGCTGTTTTCTCTTTTTTTAAAATTTTTGTTTTTTCTACACGAACACTTGCAAGCGAGAGAAAGGTATGTTATAATAAGACCGTAGCAAATTTGCAGGGTTCGACAAAAACCGTGCACATGGAAGATTGCAGAAAGGAGTAGAATTTCCGGACGGGAATTCACACGCAAACAATGAGATTACAGGAAAAAAGTCGTGCAGAGTTGGAGGCATTTCAGGCAGAATGTCAGCAGGCATACAAGCAGTTTCAGGAAGAAAATCTGAAGCTGGATATGTCCAGAGGCAAGCCGGCACCGGCACAGTTGGAACTGAGCATGGATATGATGGATTGCCTGAAGAAGGGCGATTATCGGGCTGAAAACGGTCTGGACTGCCGGAACTACGGGGTTCTGGATGGACTGCCGGAAACAAAGGCATTCTTTGCACCGATGCTGGGCGTAAAGCCGGAAGAAATTATTGTATACGGAAACTCCAGCCTGAACATTATGTACTGGGTAATGTCTGTTGCAATGACCAACGGTGTTTTGGGTGGCACACCGTGGGGCAAACTGGATCATGTGAAGTTCCTGTGTCCGGTTCCGGGATATGACCGCCATTTTGCAGTAACGCAGTTCTTTGGCATGGAACTGATCAATGTGCCGATGAACGAAGATGGTCCTGATATGGACATCGTAGAAAAGCTGGTTGCAGAAGATGACAGCATCAAGGGAATCTGGTGTGTGCCGATGTACTCCAATCCGGGCGGGGTCGTATATAGCGATGAAGTGGTAAAGCGGTTTGCAGCACGGAAGCCGAAGGCAGCAGATTTCCGTATTTTCTGGGATAATGCATATTGTGTACACCATCTGGTTGACAATCCGCCGGTACAGGCAAACCTGCTGGAAGAAGCAAAGAAGGTTGGCAACGAAGATATTTGCTATATGTTTGCATCCACTTCTAAAATCACGTTCCCGGGCAGCGGAATTGCAGTAATGGCAGCCAGCGAAAGAAACTTGGCAAGCCTGAAGAAGTCCCTGGGCTTTGCAACGATTGGTTTTGATAAGATGAACCAGCTGCGGCATCTGCGGTTCTTTGGCGGCAAGTTTGAAAACTTGCTGGAACACATGAAGAAGCACAAGGCGTTGATTGCTCCGAAGTTTGCAATTGTTGTCAACACACTGGAAAAGGAACTGGGCGATTTGGGCATTGCAACTTGGTCGAATCCAAAGGGCGGCTACTTCATCTCCTTTAATCAGAAGGGTTGTGCAAAGCGGATTGTACAGCTTTGTAAGGATGCTGGTGTCGTTCTGACGGGTGCAGGAGCATCGTTCCCGTATGGCGTAGATCCAGAAGATGAAAACATCCGGATTTCTCCGACATTCCCAACCGAAGAAGAACTGCAAAAGGCAATGGATGTCTTTGTATGCAGTGCAAAGCTGGCAGCAGCAGAACAGTTGCTGGCTGACTAATTAGAACAGAAAAACGATAAAAATAACACCGCTGCGGAGGTTGCAATACCATCCGCAGCGGTGTTTTGTGTTTCAGAATGATTTGAATGCTTGATTTTACTGTTTGCATTCTGCCTGAACAGCTTCAAATTCTTCTACCAGTTCCTGTTCCGGTGCTTTTGTCAGCAGTGAAACAATAACAATGGCAGCCAGAGCCACGATAAAAGCTGGCAGCAGTTCGTATAGATCCCATGCTCCGCCCAGCGGACGAACGAGGAACTTCCATACAAATACCATGATACCGCCGGCAACCAGCCCAGCCAAAGCTCCCCACTTGTTGGAACGCTTCCAGAACAGGGCACACAGCATAACAGGCCCAAAAGTTGCACCAAATCCAGCCCATGCAAAGGATACGATATGGAAAACAGAGCTGTCCGGATTCCATGCGATACCGATGGAAATCACAGCGATAATCAGCAGAACGGCACGGGCTGCCAGCATGGCAGTCTTTTCCGAAAGCTTGATGCCGAACACGCCTTGCAGCAGGTTTTCTGACATACTGGAGGATGCTGCCAGCAGCTGAGAGTCTGAAGTAGACATCGTGCAGGCAAGGATTCCGGCAAAAATCAGACCGGCAAACAATGCAGCCACAACGCCATGTTCACTGATCAGCGTTGCAATCTTCATAATAACGGTTTCAGACTCTGCACTGAAATTGTCCGGATTGTCGCCCAGTACGGAAATTGTACTGTTGGTCATCAGCGTTTTTCCGATGAAACCAATCAGAATGGCAATGCCCATGGAGATGACAACCCAGATAGAGGCAATTCTACGGGAAGTCTTGATTTTTCTGCTGTCCTCAATTGCCATGAATCGCAGCAGAATATGCGGCATTCCGAAATAGCCAAGTCCCCAAGCCAAGGTAGAACAGATGGTTAGAATGTTGTACGGCTTTGCGGAATTGGTTGTAATATCATAGGTATGGTTGAAAGAAAGATAGCCCGGCAGAGCCTTTGCATTTTCCATGACAACATCAATACCGCCAGCCTTGACAATTCCAAAGACAACTACCATGACCAGTGCAACGGTCATAATAATGCTCTGGAGCAGGTCGGTTGTGCTGGCAGCCAAAAATCCGCCGATGCTGGTATAGGCAATGATGATTACAGCACTTAAAATCATCGCAGCGTGATAATTCATTCCGAACAGCGTCTGGAACAGCTTTCCGCAGGCGGAAAAACCAGATGCAGTATATGGCACAAAGAAAATCAGAATAATGATGGCAGAAATGCCCATCAGGAAATGTTTGTTATCGTGATAGCGGTTCGAGAAAAAGTCTGGAATTGTAATCGAGCCGTTGTGCTGAGAATAAATTCGCAGCCGTTTTGCAACGAACAGCCAGTTGAGATATGTGCCGATTGCCAGACCAATGACTGTCCAGCCGACATCGGCGAACCCAGTCAGCAGTGCCAGACCTGGCAAGCCCATCAGCAAGTAGCTGCTCATGTCAGAGGCTTCCGCACTCATAGCAGTGACGATTGGCCCTAGCTTTCTACCGCCTAGGTAGAAATCGCTGGTGTCCTTATTTTTTTTGGATGCGAGAATGCCGACTACAATCATTAAAATCAAGTATGCAACGATGGTAATCAACATACAAATGAGGTTGGATTTCATGAAATTGATACTCCTTTATTTTTCCGGTTGATGATGGGGTGGGCAGGTTTATTTCTGGTTTTCCTTTTTCCAGTCCAGAAATTCTTCATAAGTGCCTTGTCTGTCCAGACAGCCGTCTGGTGTGATTTCAATGATGCGGTTTGCAACCGTCTGCAAAATTTCGTGGTCGTGTGAGGATAGAATGACAACGCCCTTGAATGCGGTCAAGCCGTTGTTTACAGCCGTAATGCTTTCCAAGTCCAGATGGTTGGTTGGGCGGTCTAACAGCAACACGTTAGAATGATACAGCATCATTCGAGAAAACATGCAGCGGACTTTTTCCCCACCAGACAAAACCTTGACCGGCTTATAAATATCATCGCCGGAGAACAGCATTCTACCGAGGAAGCCTCGGAGATAGGTTTCAGTTTCATCTGTTTTGGAATACTGCCGAATCCAATCCAAAATGGAAAGGTCACAGTCGTTGAAATAAACAGAGTTATCCACAGGGAAGTAAGAAGTGGAAGTGGAAACGCCCCACTTAAATGTTCCCTCGTCTGGCTGTTCTTCTTCCATCAGGATTTTGAACAGCATGGTAATTGCCTGTTCACTTTCACCGATGAAGGCAACTTTGTCCGTACGGCTCAAGGTAAAGCTGACATTGTTCAGCAGCTTCACACCGTCTACCGTCTTGGAAATGCCGTTGACCTGTAACACTTCTTTTCCCAGTTCCCGATCCATGTCGAATCCGATAAACGGATAGCGGCGGCTGGAGGCTGGCAGCTGTTCCACAGTGAGATTGTCCAGCAATTTCCGGCGGGAGGTTGCCTGACGGGATTTGGATTTGTTGGCAGAGAACCGCTCGATAAAGGTTTTGAGTTCCTTAATCTTTTCTTCGGTCTTTTTGTTTTGCTGGCGAATCATCCGCTGCATCATCTGGCTGGACTCATACCAGAATTCATAGTTGCCGACATACATTTTAATTTGCGTATAGTCGATGTCAACAATGTGGGTGCAGACGTTATTCAAAAAATGGCGGTCATGGGAAACCACAATGACCGTTCCGAAATATTCAGAAAGAAAGTCCTCTAGCCAAGTAATGGCATCAATGTCCAAATGGTTGGTCGGTTCGTCCATGAGAATGATGTCCGGATTGCCGAACAGTGCCTGTGCGAGCAGGATTTTCACCTTTTCGTTACCGGAGAGGTCGCCCATGGTCTGGTACAGCAAATCTTCGGAAAGTCCCAGCCCTTGCAGGAGCTTGGAAACATCCGATTCCGCTTCCCAGCCGTTCAGTTCTGCAAATTCGGCTTCGAGTTCCGCCGCATGGTTGCCGTCCTCTTCCGAGAAGTCCGGCTTTGCATACAGGGCATCTTTTTCCTGCATGATGGCATAGAGCCGTTCATTGCCCATAATCACCGTGTCGAGAACAGTATAGGCATCATAGGCGAAGTGGTCTTGCTTCAAAACGCTCATCCGGAGTTCTTTCGGGATGGTAACTTCTCCGGTTGTGGGCGGCAAGACACCGCACAGAATTTTCAGGAACGTGGATTTTCCAGCACCATTTGCACCGATGACCCCATAGCAGTTTCCGGCGTTGAATTGCAGGTTGACGTTCTTAAAGAGGGTGTCGCCGCCGAATTGGAGGCTGACGTTGGATACAGTAATCATGAATACTCCTTTCAAAATGTGAAATCAATATGATTAGTATAGCATATCTGCGGGGGAAATGCAAGCAAAGCGGCGATTTTTTCGACAAATGCCGCCTGCTTGACAGATTTTTTAGATTGTGCTATGCTAACAGAAAAAGGGAGATGATTTTGTGATACGTCCCAATACACCGGAACAAAAACGAATTTGGATTCTTTTGAGCATTGTCATTGGACTGTTGCTGATTGGAATTGGATGCTTTGGGGTTCTGCTGCATCAGAAATCTGCACAAGAACCGCAGCATTCCACAACGGTTTCTGCAGTGTCAACAGATTCTACTACAACGGAATTGGAGATGAAAACGCAAGCTACAACCGTTTCAACAAGTGTGACAAGCACAACCACTGCAACGACTGTTTCAACCACCATGGAAACAACAACCATTCCAGTTTGTGCAGAGTTAGCAACCATTTTGGACAACAATGGTTATACCTTGTCTGACTTGGTGGACAGCAAACAGCTGATTGCTGTGGTTTCAAGCGGCTGCTCTGCGGTTGTCTATGGATTTTCAGCAGGAGAACAGGGTTGGAAGATGGATTTTGTATCCAACGGTTGCGTGGGAACAAATGGCGTTTCTGAAAACAGTCGAGAGGGGATCTCCTGCACGCCAAAAGGGCTGTTTTTGTTGGAACAGACCCACTTACGGATTTATCCATTCCATATCGGCAGTTAAACGAGAATTGTTACTGGGTGGATGACCCAGCTTCTCCGGTCTATAATCAGTGGCAGGAAACAACGGAAATCAATTGGAACAGTGCAGAACATCTGATTGATTATGCAAGTAGCTATCATTATGCCGTGGTGGTGAATTATAACTGTGACCCAGTTGTTCCAGGAGCAGGTTCAGCTATTTTCCTGCACTGCACCGCAGGGGCATCTAGTACCGCTGGATGTATTGCCGTTCCAGATTCGCAGATGTGGGATATTTTGCACTGGTTAAAGCAAGAAGATTTACCGTTGATTTTGACATCCTGATACATACACATAACAAAAAAACCCCGTATCCGTTGGGAAATATCCGCAGGATACGGGGATTTTTCTGTACAAAATTTTGTTATGTACTTAGTCTACGGTTACGATTTCGCCGTACAGTTCTCTCGGAGCAGATACTGCATTGGATTCATCGGTATCAATGTGCATTGCCAGTGCATAAGAATCAGAAACACGGCAAACAACATCGCCCAAAATTGCCTTTCTGCCGTCTGTATCCAGACGAACCCATACAACGTCCTTATCTTTTACGCCCATTTCTTCAGCGTCTGCCGGAGTCAGGTGGATGTGACGCTTTGCAACGATAACACCTTCAGAAATTTCGATTTCGCCTTCTGGACCAACGATCTTACATGCACCAGAACCAGCAACATCGCCAGATTCCCGAATCGGAGCAACAATGCCGATGGAACGAGCATCAGTTGCAGAGAGTTCTACCTGATTTGCCTTCCGGAACGGGCCGAGGATGGAAACGTTCGGCAGGGACTTCTTCGGGCCTACGATGGTAACCCGTTCTTCACTTGCGAACTGTCCCGGCTGAGAGAGCATTTTCTTAACGGTCAGTTCCTTGCCTTCGCCGAACAGGGTTGCAAATGCTTCTGCAGTCAGATGAACGTGTCTAGCAGATGTTTCTACAATAAATTTCTTTGCCATAGGAAAAACCTCCAATGATTTGATTGTTCCCTATCATTGTACTACTTTTTTGTAGTTTCGTCAATAGAATTTTGGAAATTTCGAGAAAAAGCGAGGTTTCCTTTTTGTAAAAAAATTCGCCGCTGGAAGATTCCGGAGAACTTCCAGCGGCGAATTTCAAAAAGAAAATTTTTGGTTATTCTGGGATAGGGATATATGGAAGGTCATTAATAGCACGGAGAACAAACCGCATGAGGTATGTGGTATCATCTTCGTTCAGATTGCTGTCTTTATCCAAGTAGCAGTTTGCATTTGCCAGTGCAGCATCAGACAATACAACCATTCCAGCCAGATACTTGTTTAATAGAATTGCATCCGTCAAGGATACAGTACCATCCAAATCAACATCTCCATAGAGAATATCAGGGTCGATGATTGCAGAAGTTGCTGTTGTGACTGCGGTTGTAATTTCTGTGGTTGGTGTGGTGGAGCTTGCTGTTGTGGTTGCCGGAGCAGTGGTTTCTGCTGTTGTTTCAGCAGTGGTGGTAACTGTCGTGGTTGTGGTGGTCGTTGTAGTAGTCGTAGTTGTTGTTGTGGTCGTTGTAGTCGGGTTGTCGTCCGGTGTTGTGCCGTCTGGTTCTGTACCCCAAATCAGCGTATCTCCATCATACATGGTCATATACGGGGTATCTACCATTGCATCTTCTCCACCCTGTGTCAGACCCTGGAATGAATAGTCGTTGGAAGCATCCCAAACGCCTTGAATGTTGTCCGGAATGGAGATACGGAACTGGCATTCGGAGCGGTGTTCAGATTGTCCGGTCGGCATGACAACGCTGCCATCTGCGAACGAAAGCTTGACATAATAGATGTTATCCTTGTAGTGAATCGGGTCGGAAATGGTCATCTTGCCCTCATCAGAAGCGTGCTGGTCGTAGCCGATTCTGACAGATACATCATCAATGGAATAACCAGCGTCAACCAGTTCAGAGATGTCGAAATAGTAGTTGTAGGAGAGGTTCTGAATGACTCTTGCCGGCCATGCGGAGTGGTTCATCGCAAATGCCTTGATTTCGGTATAGCTGCCAGCAGCCTGGTTGATGGATGCCCGCATGAAGAATTCTGTCCACTTCGGTGTTTCAGTCGGTGGGAAATCTGGGTCACTGCTGCCACCGTATTTCTGTACCATTGCACAGAGTGCAGCGGTATAGCCAGCGTTGTAGTCAATGGCAACTTCGGTATACTGATAGTCGCCGATTTTATCGGAGTATTTACCAGTCTGGTCTGGGCCGCCCACCAATGCACCGTACAGGGTGTGTGCATGCGGCTTTGCATCTTCGCCTTCCGTCTGTCCGATGTTGCTCCACTTGTCGTTCCATGCACCGGAAGATGTTCTGTGGTGCCATGCCTGCGGATATTTGTCGCCCATGCCGATAACATAGCTCATATCAAGGTCATTGTCGCCGAATGCATAATTCATGGTAGAATCTGCAAAATCGGTGTATTTTGTTGCAGCGGCTGCATCGTCTGCAAACAGTTCATCTGCTGCAACATATGCCAGGAATGCAGTAGTGGTTGCATGACGCAGCGGACCCCACGGGAACAGCCATGCCAGACCATCCGGTGTGTGTGCGATTTGCTTGCCGCCGTAACCCGTTGTCCAGTATTCCAGATGTTTCCGGAACTGTTCTTTCCACTGGCTGTCGCCAGTATTCATTGCATACAGCAACATACCGCCCTGCATGGTGTCATCCCAGCAATGACCCCAAGTATATTTCATTTCAGAGGACTGTTCTTCCTTGCCCAGATTCGGGATGTAATCGGTCTTGCACAAATCCAGATAGGATTGTTCACCGGTTGCCCGATAGAGCCAGTTTGCAGCAAAGAACAAGTCGTCATAGAATGAGCTTGGCTTATAATAATTATGTTCTTCAGTATCATCGCCGATGGAGCGATTCTTGTCAGCCCGTTCAAAGCAAGCCTTTGCGTGTGCCAGATAGTTGTCTGCACGGTCTGGGTCAGAATCCTTGAAGCAGAGATAACCAACAGCAAGAGCCGCTGCCATCTGTCCTTCAATACAGCTGTCATTGCAGGTGTAATACGGCCGTGCATCTTCGCCCTTCATCAGTTTGAACTTCCGCATGTAAACTTCCGCAGAACCCCACCATACATGGTCGAATGCACCATCGCCAATCATGTAAACGATTTCATCGCCCAAATCACAGCTTGCAACGTAATCCAATGCCCAGGCAAGGTTGTTCTTGTATTCAGTCAGTTCGCCGATTTCCTTGACACCGTCCTGATATTCCAGCAAGCCCCAGCCTAACATGGTTGCAGCATAGGCGTTGGTCAGTGTGAATTTCAGGTGGTCGCCGGCATCGAACCAGCCACCCGGAATATAGTCGTTGACCATGCAGTCATCTCGCCAGCTGACTTCGTTCCAGTCTGGCAGTTCGCCGCACTGCTGTACCTCATAGAAAAACATCGACTTCTGTAAGGCTTCGCCGTAGTTGTAAGTGGAGTTTGTGGTGTCCGCAGCTTCCGCAGTTCCGAACAAGCCGGAGGAGGCAGAAGCTGCACTGGTGATGGCAAGAACCGCTGCACTGAGCAGGGCAATTCCTGTTTTTTTCATCAAAAATCCCATTCCTTTCCTTGTGATAAAATTCATTTGATTTTTTGCGGCAGGCAGCCGACAAAAAAGCGATTACTTTTAGTTTACCACGAGGATGTCAAAAAGTCAAGGATTTTTGTGGAAACTTTTGTAGCTGCAAACTGGATTTTGTGAAACAAAAACAGACCCTTGGTTGCCCAAGCGGTCTGTTCTTACATGTATATGAAAGGTTTGGAAAAAGATTAAGAAGAAAGCAACTGTTAAGCAGTCGTGTTTTCGGACGACTGGCTGCCTTGCAGCGGTGTTGGTGCACCATTTTCACCGTTTTGTTGTCCGTTGCCAAATTCACCTTGCGGTGGTTTTGGCTGTTCGCCGTCTGCAAAGGTTGGCATTTCACCGTTGTTCGGCGGTGTACCGCCTTTTCCGCCAAAGTTGCCCGGAGCGGAGCTTTGTTCGCTGCCGTCTGTCAATTGGAACGAATCTGCAACTGTTCCGCCGGAAACCGTGCCATTGGTGGCAGTTCCGTCATCGGAGAGTGTGCCGGAATATGTTCCGTCTACAATCAGCTGGCAGTTGTCCATCTGGTCGCCGTAATAAACAACATCGGAAACCGCTTTTTGTGTCTGCATGCCCATCAGGACGTTGCCGTCTGCATCACAGACAGCGATGAAGTCGCCGGCATTGGCTGAAATGCTGGTTGTATAATAATGCTGTGTGCTGGGATATTCCATCATGCCACGGCTGGACAGTGCCAAGATAGAACCGCCTGTCATGGTCATATCGGTTTCAAAGTCAATCGCACCATCGCCGCCGCTGACTGGACCAGAAACAAAGACTGTTCCGCCAGTCATGGTAATACTGCCGTTGGAGTCGATGCCGTCCCCGTCTGCACAGATGTAAATTGTACCGCCGCTAATGGTCAGTTCGTGGCTTTCCGTTGCGGTATCTGTGGCAGTGTTGGTGCTGGAAAGCGTTGTGGTTGCGGTTTCTGTAGTGGTGGTTTCATCGGCAGCAGTGGTTGCAGATGGGTCGCCCGGCTGGTTTCCGTCTGGCTGTCCCATCGGGAAGCCCATGCCCATACCAGTGCCGCCACCTGTATTCAAACCGTCATCGGTTGCCTGTAAAATGCGGATCGTACCGCCTGCTAAGTTCATATCTGCTTTGGACTCGATGCCTTCGGTTGCTTGGTCAATCGTAATTGAACCGTCTGTGATTTCTAAGTCACCGTGGCTGCTGATGCCCATTGCCATGGAAGAACTCAGTTCCAGCGTGCCGCCGGAGCAGGTAAACGCTCCATCGCTGTGCATACAGTGGTCAGTGGTGTTTGCCTGAATCATGCTGCCCGTAACGGTCAGCGTGTTTCCGGCTTTGATACCTTTGCTGCTGGTATCTTCCGCAGCAGTTGTGTTGGTGTCGGTGTCTGTGGTTGCTTCTGTATTCGTTGTGGTTGTGGTCGTTGTAACAGCCGGAGCGGTTTCTGCTGGCTGAGAACCCGTTGCATCATCCGGCTTTTCCATGGGTGCAGTCCCATCCGGACGATTACCGCCCTGCGGTGGTGTTTGTCCGTCAAATGGCGATTGTCCGTTATCGAATCTGCCACCGAAGCCACCGCCTCCAAACGGCTGGTCGTCCGAGGTGCTGACTGCAATTTCACCCGTTGTTGTGACATTCAGCGTACCGCCGTCAATGTAGCAGTCTGTTTCTGCCTGAATGCCGTCTCCTTTGGCGGTAATGTTGAGTGTACCGCCGCTGATGGCAATCCAACCCTGTTCCGGGTCATCTGCTTTTGTTGTCTTTAAGCCATCATTTTGTGCATCTATAGTAATCGTGCCGCCGCAAATACCAATGCTGTCTTTGCCTTTCATGCCGTTATTGGCAGCGGTCACGGAGATGGTTCCATCTGTAATTTTTAAATCATCCCGGCAGACAATGCCATTTGCTGCATTGCCGGTTACGGTTAAAGCACCGCTGCCGTTGATGGTCAATTTATCTTCAGTAAAGAGGGCAGCAGTTTCTCCATCTGTGGTGGTATTTGAATTTGCACCATCGGAGAGGAAATTTTCTGTGTTGGCTGCCAAGGAAAGAATGGTGCGTTTTTCGTTTTCGCAGGATAACGCTGCACCATTGGAATTGGTAATGGAAACGCTGTCAAAATACAGCTTTACTTTTTCGCTGCCAGTGACACGCAGCTGACCGTCTTTCCATGTTCCAGTAATCCGGTATGTACCGCCGTTCTGAATGGTAACAGTGCGGTCAGAAACAGAAACGGCATCGGTGTTGCCGGTTACGTCTGCGGTTGTTCCGCTCAGTGTGATTTCTGCATCAAATGCATCATAAGTACTGGTTTTGTCGTCGTCATCATAGTCCACACGCTGTTCTGAATCGGAAAGCGGTGTTGCAACGGTACTTTCTGAATGTTCAGAATCGGTTGTCATGGATTCTGCTTCCAGTTCAGAAGTAGCAGCAGTGGTTTGTGTGGATTCGGCGGTACTGGAACTGTTATTGTCTGTACAGCCAGTGGTATAGGCGAGAACGGCAGCAACTGCCATGGTCATCGCCCAGGCTCGGTTTTGTTCTCTGCTACTCATATGAAATCTTCCTTTCTTTTGAGAAGAGGCTGTCTTTGTTTCTATGCTCCTATTTTCGCATAACTTTATGGAAATTGCGTGAAAGGCATTCGTAAAGCACCTGAAAGTCGGGTGGCAGATTTTCCATAAATCGTTGGATGCTTTCCCTATATTTTGGATGAAGAAATCCAGCGGTTTTCGTCATTTTCTTTAAGAATTTCACAGAACCTTGACGTTCTGGAAAAGAACGTGGTATAATAATGAGGAAGCAATGAGAGCAATTTAACTAGGCCTTGTTTGAAAAATAAAACTTGCACAAAGAACCGAAAAATGATAAAATAGAAGAATGAAACGATATGAAATCAGCAATCGCGAATGGGAAAGAATCAAAGACAAGCTGCCAGCAGAGCGAACAGGCAAAAGAGG
>ERZ791849.512-NODE-512-length-12976-cov-2.39625_pt1 | contig 12976 bp, 6 predicted proteins | sample MGYA00510288_ERZ791849 | MGnify/ENA primary metagenome ERZ791849 (study PRJEB30046, sample SAMN00715262) | human gut metagenome | study: EMG produced TPA metagenomics assembly of the A metagenome-wide association study of gut microbiota in type 2...
TAGTTGTAACTTTGAAAGAAGATACAGAAGTCCTGGAAGAAGTTGTAGTTGTTGGTTATGGTGCACAGAAAAAGGAGAGTGTAGTAGGTGCAATCTCTCAGGTGTCCTCAAAAGAATTATTAAAATCGCCTTCTGGAAACGTGTCTCAGGCTTTGGCTGGTAAGATTTCTGGTGTGATTACTTCTCAGACGTCTGGTGCTCCGGGTGCGGATGATGCACAAATCTACATTCGTGGTCGTGCCTCTTTTGCAGGAGACAATCAGCCCCTTATCTTAGTGGATGGCGTGGAACGCGAATTTTCACAGATTTCACCTGATGATATAGAGTCTATATCTGTGTTAAAGGATGCTTCAGCTACTGCTGTATATGGTGTACGTGGTGCAAATGGTGTTATGTTGATTACGACAAAACGAGGAAAGGATCAGAAACCAACCGTGAGTCTGACTGCTAACTGGCAGGTTCAGTCTCCGACTCGTAAAGACACCTATTTGGATTCTTATGATTCTGTTGTTTTATTGGAAGAAGCACGTGCCAATGATGGACTGGGTTCTCAATATTCAGCTTATGATATTGAGATGTATAAAAAATCTCGTAATGGTCAGTTGTCGGGATTGGATGCCATGCTTTATCCGAATGTCGACTGGTATGATACAGTGCTTCGCAGTACAGCTCCTGCTCAACGTTATAATGTAAATGTACAAGGAGGTACAAAACGTGTTCGTTACTTTGCTTCCGCAGAATATTATAATCAGCAGGGTCTGTTTAAGAACTTTAGTACAGACCAGTATGGAAATAGTTCGAATTCGAGCTATCGCCGTTATGCTTTCCGTGGAAATCTGGACTTTTTGGTGACAGATGATTTGACGGTTTCTGTAAACTTTGGAACTCGCTTTGAGGAACGTCGTGGCCCGAACTCTGACGAACGTCTGGATGGTTCATATAGTGAAGTCTTTTATGAGTTGAATCATACTCCGGGATGGCTTTTCCCTGTAAGTTATAATATTGGTGAAGAAGGAGAAGCAAAACAGACTTTGTATGGTGGTAACTCTCAGAACCAGAATAATATTGTAGGTCGTTTGGCAGAAGCTGGATTTACACGTGCTACCAATACAATTAATGAAACAAACTTTATTGTGAATTATGATTTGCATAAGATTACTCCGGGACTTTCTGTAAAAGGTATGGCATCTTTTGATTATGATGCATATTATAACCGAAAATTTACAGCTGATTTTGCTACTTATGAATTGACAGACCGTAATAATTATAACTCTATTGACGGATATACCCAGTTTAACAATGATACGGAGTTGGCTTATGCTGGCAATGATCAGACTACGACCTATAAACTTTACATGGAATTGCAGTTAAATTACGCTCGTAAGTTTGGAAAGCATGATGTGACCGCTATGATGTTGTATAACCAGAATGATTATCGTTATCAGGCTGACCTGGCTAAGCGCTATCAGGGATTAGTTGGTCGTGCGACTTATGGATATGATGATCGTTATCTGGCAGAAGTGAACTTTGGTTTCAATGGTTCTGAAAACTTCCGTAAGGGTAAACGATTTGGTTTCTTTCCTTCATTCTCTTTGGGATGGCGTATATCTAACGAAAAATTTATGCAGCCTGTTTCCAGTTGGTTGAACAATCTTAAATTGCGTGCATCTTATGGTGAAGTTGGTAATGATGTATATATGGTAAATGGCGTACAGCAACGTTTCTTGTATGAACCGGTATGGACACAATTGGCAAATGCATATCGTTTTGGTAGCAATCAAACGGTAACGGGTATTTACGAAAGTCAGTATCCTAACTATGATGTAACTTGGGAACGTGCGCGTAAATATAATGTAGGTTTGGAATTCGGTTTGTGGAATGGATTGTTAACTGGTAATTTTGATTATTTCTATGAGAGCCGTACAGATATTCTGACTCAATATTTGACTCGTCCACAATGGGTTGGTGTTGTAATGGCTGCAGGAAATTTGGGAAAGACAAAGAATCAGGGTGTTGAACTTGAATTGAAACATAACAATCGGATTGGTAAAGATTTTTATTACAATGTAGGATTTACTTTCTCACATGCACGTAATGAAATTCTTGATATGGATGAACCTGATGCAAAAACAGGTTATCGTAAACAAGAAGGACATCCGATTAATCAGTATTTTGGATTGATTTGTGATGGTTTTGTTACTCAGGCAGACTTAGACAATCCGAATTTCCCGAAGTCTACTTATGGAAATGTGCAAGTAGGTGACTTGAAATATCGGGATATGAATGGTGATGGCTTCATTGACGACCGTGATGAAACATTTATTGGTTATAGTGATATTCCAGAAAATACGTATGCATTGACTCTCGGAGCTCAGTGGAAAGGAATTGGTTTCAGTGTTATGTTCCAAGGAGTAGATCATGTTTCTCGTTTTTATGATGCAGAAGCTATGTTTGCCTTTGTAAATGGTGGTAAGGTAAAGGAGCATCATTTGGGACGTTGGAATCCGGCCATGAGCGAAGAATATAACTTGGCAAATGCTACTTATCCTCTATTACATTATGATTCTTATGGAAACCATAATCAGCGGCAGAACTCATTCTTCCTGAAGAATGGTGCGTTCTTGCGCTTAAAGAATATTGAACTTAGTTATTCTTTGCCGCAGAGCTGGATTAAGAAAGCAGCTATGAAAGAATGTAGAATATATGTGAATGCTAGCAACTTGGTTACTTGGGATCATTTGGGAGGTTTGACAGACCCGGAAAGTAATGGCTCGAACCGTTATCCAATTATGAAAACCGTAAACTTTGGTGTAAATATTCAATTCTAAAAAATATCAGTATGAAAATAAATAGAACATTAATATATACCTTGTTAGCTGCAACACTTTCAGGAACGTCCTTGACTTCTTGTGAAGAAATGTTCGGTGACTTTCTGGATAAGCAGCCAAGTAATGAACTGACAGAGGAGGAAACCTTCAGTTTATGGACGAACATGGAAGAGTTTCATTATGATACTTATAATTTTCTACGCCATGGTATAGGACGTATTAACAATTCCTGGATGGATTCTGCCACTGATTTAGGGGAAACCAGCTATTCAAATGCAGGAACTCGTGTAAGCTTCAATATTGGAAATTATTATAGTGCAGAAGCTGCAAACGAACTGACCGATGTATGGGAAAATTATTATCGTGCCATCCGTAAGTGTAATATGTTGCTGGAAAAAATAGATGAGGTACCTCAAGCGGAAGAAGATACATACGATGTGTATCTCCGTGATAAGGCTGTTTATAAAGCAGAAGCCCGTTTTTTCAGAGCCTATTTTTATTGGGAATTGTTTTTGAGATATGGCCCGGTACCTTTAGTGACAAAAGTACTTGATCCAGATGGCGATTTGATTTCTGATTACAAGGAACGTCCAACGACAAAAGCTTATGTGCAAGAGTTTATACTGAAGGAATTGGCAGAATGTGAAAGTGATTTATTGACAGTTGAAGAAGTACAGGCTGAGTTGGATAAACTTTCCGGTCGTGTATGGCAGCCTGCAGCACGTGCTTTAGCATGTCGTATAAAGTTATACATGGCTAGTCCGCGCTTTGCTGGACAGACTGATATTACTTGGCAAGATGCTGCTGATGCAGCCAAAAGTTTTATTACAGATTTTGGTGATACAGGTAAGTTTAAACTTTGGCAAGAAGATAATGCTACAGCGGAGGCTAATTATGCGAATGCGATTTTGAAACCTGCAACAGATAACGGTAAGAATCCGGAAATAATCTTTTGGCGGAATGATGGTACGTTTGGCTGGAGTGCAGTGGAGAATGATACTCCTGTAGGAGAAGGAGGAAAGGGAGGTATGTGTCCTTCACAGAATTTAGTGGATATGTATGATTTAGCAGATGGAACATCTCCATTTACAGAATATGATGATACCGGAGCTCCTGTATATAACTCAACTACATCTAATGGAGTGCCAGCTCCGACAGTGAAATCAGGAGTGCGTTATAACGATGCCAATCCGTGTTATAATCGTGATCCACGTTTGGCTGCCTCTATTTTGTATCATGGAGTAGATTGGAATGATGGAACAATAAACGTAATTAAGGGGCAACGTGATAATCCTATTGGTAATGCGAATGTAACTCCTACAGGGTATTATCTTCGTAAATATATGCCAGAAGAAATTTTGGCTAATAATCATGGGGGTACAGCTTTCAGAAACTGGATTTTTATTCGGTATGCAGAGATCCTGCTTGATTATGCGGAGGCAATAAATGAAGTGAGTCCAAATAATTATAAAGAAGCATTGGCGGTTATCCAACCGATTCGTGATCGCGTAGGAATGACATTGCAATTGGAAAACCGTGCAGATCTTCAATCTCAGGATGCTGCCCGCAAATTTATTCGCCGTGAGCGCACAATAGAATTGGCATTCGAAGATCATCGTGCGTGGGATGTTCGTCGTTGGGGTGTGGCCAAAGAAGCATTAGCCCGTGATATTTATGGGGTAGATGTAGTACGCGAAAATGGACAGACTAAATATGTGCGTAAAATTGCTCAGCCCCGTGTGTTTGAAGATAAGATGTATCTGTATCCGATACCGGAAGGCGAGGTTTGGAAAACCAATATTGAGAATAATCCAGGATGGAATTAATAAAAGATTCAATGGTTATGTATAAGATAAATAAGAAAAATAAAATACGTACAGGGCTGAATAAGGTCTTATTAGCTACTGTATTAAGCTCTGCATCTCTTTCTGTGTGGGCACAAGAAGGCATATTAAAAGGTCGTGTGGTGGATGTAGAGGGTAATCCAATTCCAGGTGCTGTCGTAAATGTGCTTGAGGGTAGCCGAATTGCCTTGAGCGATGAAAACGGATATTTCCAATTGAAGAAGGTAGTACCCAATGATGAAATTTATGCTACATGCGTGGGATATCTTCCTGCTACAGAAGTTGCTTCTGAACTTGATGGTGGTTTTACGATTGTATTGAAAGAAGATACAGATGTGTATATGCATACCGCACCTGTGCCTTTCGGTCGTAAGCCCATGAAATATATGACAGAAGCTACATCTGTGGTAACTGGTGAGGAATTAGAGAAACATCCGGTTACTGTGTTACAGAATGCTTTTACTTCTACAGTAACAGGTGTGGAAACATACGAAAAGAACTCAGAACCTGGATGGAGTGAGACCCTATTCTATATTCGTGGTTTACGTACTATGAATAATAATTTGGCAAATGATGGACAGATTGCGGAGAAACCTTTGGTTATCGTTGATAATGTGGAACGAGATTTGTCCTTCTTGGATGCATATCCAATAGAAAGCATTACAATTTTAAAAGATGCTGCTGCTTGCGCTATTTATGGTATGCGTGGTGCAAACGGAGCTATTATTGTCACTACAAAGCGTGGTCAGGCTGGTAGAACAAAGATTGATTTTACACAAGAAGTAGGTTTCCAGACTGTATCTGGTATTCCTGAAAGTCAAAATTCATATAATTATGCCTTAACGAAAAATCAGGCAAATTATCTGGATGGAAAAGAACCTGAATTTAGTGACTATGATATTGAAATGTATCGTCGTGTATGTAATGGCGAGCAGCTGACGGGAATGGATCGGTATAAGTATTTTAATACGAACTGGCATGATACAATGTTAAGAGACTTAGCCCCTCAGTATCGTACTAATTTGCAGATTAGTGGAGGTAATGCACGTGCTCGTTATTATGTTTCTTTCTCTTATTTGCGTCAGGAAGGTTTGTATAATACAGAATGGACTGATTATAATGAAGGATATAGTACACAGCATACGTTGAATCGTTATAATTTGCGTTCGAACATTGATATTGATGTCAATAAATTCTTGAACGTATCTTTGGATTTAGGTGGTCGTATTGATAATATTAGTCAGCCCGGTATTGATACGTGGAATATTTTTACTTGGGGAGCTGGTGAAAATCTTCCTATTAACCCTGTTTTTACACCTAACGGTAATTGGTTCTTTCCTTCTGATAGCGACAGTAAGAATGGCGCGGCTCAGATTGCGGGAAGAGGTATTGAGAAGAATCGTCGTCGTAACCTATATACAACATTGACTGCTAACGGGGATTTAGGTTCATTGCTGCCTGGCTTGAAAGCAAATCTGACTTTTAGTTTTGACTCTTATGAAACTTTCCGTCAGACTCAGGTAGCAGACATAGATGGATATTATTATAATTTCCGTGATGATGTGAGCGATGTGTCTCAGTATACATACAAACGTATGCGTACAGCAGCTTCTTTGCCTAATCCAAGTACTTCTCCTCGTGATTATTATTATAATATCAACATAAACGGAGGTCTTTCTTATAACCATACATTTAATAAAAAACATTGGTTAGATGCTAAAGCATTCATGCGTTCATATCAGAATGTAGTACGCGGACAATATTCTTCAAATCGCTATCTTTCTTATAATGCACAAGCTACCTATGTATATGACAGCCGTTATATTGTATCGGGTAATTTGTCTTATATGGGGAATGATAATTTTGCACCGGGAGAACGTTATGGATTATTCCCAGGTGGTTCTGTGGGATGGGTCTTATCAGAAGAACCTTGGTTTAAAAATAAGGCTACCCAGTTGCTGAAGATTCGTGCTTCTTATGGTCGTGCCGGTATGTCTGATATTTATACTACTTCTGATGGAGTTCCTTCTGTTCGTTATCCTTATCAAGGGGCTTATACAGAAACGGGTGGCCGTTATAATTTTGGAACGTCTCAGTCTGCTTACACTGGTATTTATGAATCTACTGTAGGAAATAGAAATATTAAGTGGGAAATTTCCGACATGGTGAATGTGGGTATGGATTTTGATTTTTGGAATAAGAAATTGTATGGACAGATTGATTTATTTAAAGAATGGCGTTCAAATATACTTGTGACTCGTTCTACCATACCGACAGGAATGTTTGGGGCAGCTGTACCTTTGGATTCTTATGGAAAAGCGGAAACAAAAGGCTTTGAAGTGACATTGGGACACATGAATAAGATTGGTGATTTTACTTATCATATTCAGGGTATGTTGACTTACAATACCAATAAGATTACAGAAATGGATGAGGTTGCACCTGATTATGCATACCAGTCAAAAACCAAAGCCAGTTGTTAACATGGGTACAATGGGCAAGTGATCCTGCCTTAATTCCTGAATCTCATCAGGATGCTATTGACCATCCGGAAAAATATCCTTGGCATTCGGCGGGAAAATATCAGTTGGGTAATGCCATTTTTAAGGATACAAACGGTGACCGTATTATAGATGCTTATGATAAAGAACCGATGGGATATACTAAGATTCCAGAGTTGATTCCGACTGTAAATATCGGTTTTGAGTGGAAAGGATTGGATGCCCGTGCAGTTTTGACTGCTTATTTGAACCGTACGGTAGGCTGTCGTGAGAATATGGACTATGGTTTTGGATGGGGAGGTACCTCTACTCACGAAGTAGTTAATACATGGGGATATTATACAGACGATCCGACCGACCCGCGTAATATCAATGCAAAATATCCTCGTTTGTCTAATTCATTTAGTAATATCGACCGTAACTATCCATATAATGAATCTACTATCTGGGTAGTAAACGGGGATTTCCTTTCTTTGCGTAATGTGGAAGTGGGTTATTCTTTACCTAAAAAATGGATTGCAAAAGCCAATATGACAAAAGTACGTATTTATTTTAGTGGTTATAACTTATGTAACTGGAGTCATTTGCCGAAAGGTTTTGACCCTGAAAATCCATTGAACTATATCTGGAATTATCCTAAAACAAAATCGTTTACATTTGGTATCAATGTAGGATTTTAAATAAAGCAATATTATGAAGATAAAGAAATATACTTATATAATGTTAGCCGTATTATTATTTTCTGGTACGGCTTGCAGTGACTTTTTGGATAAAGAATATGATGCAACCCTTTCAGATGAAAAGGTGTTTACTAATCAGACTATGACGCGTGAGTTCCTGACAGACATCTATACAAATCTGCCCGATGGATTGGCTCCTTTAAATGATGATCAGTTTACAGGTGCTTCTCGTGATTGTATGACAGATAATGCAACCTCCTATTGGGGGTTACATTATTACACGAAAGTAGCTACCGATTCGTATACAGCAAAAGACCATCCTTTATTGGGGCAATGGAATACAGATTTCGCAGGAATCCGTAAATGCAATATCTTTTTAAATAATGCTCAGGCTTCTGTTGTTGGTAACGCTGAAAAGTCGGGTGATGATAATAAGTTATACGAACGTTATTGCAATGAAGCAAGATTGTTACGTGCATTGTTCCATTTTGATTTGGTGTGTTGGTTTGGTGATATGCTGATTGTTGGAGAGAATGAAGATGGTACGAATATTGTTTTCAGTATGGAAAATCCTGAACAAATGAATCAGGCTCGTACTCCTGCGGCAGATGTCTTGCAATGGGTAGCGGATGAATGCGACAAGGTAAAAGATGCTTTACCATTCCGGTACTCTAATGAAACGACAAACTGGGGGCGTGTGAATGGAGCAACAGCTTATGCTTTAAAAGCTCGTGCTTTACTTTATAAGGCTTCAGCTCTCAATAACCCTACAGGAGAGCAGTCTTGGTGGCAGGCTGCCGCACAAGCTGCGCAGGATTTTATTGATAAAAATGCGCAACAGTCTAATCCTTATCAGTTATATACTACAGGAAATCCTGAAAATGATTATTATGAATGTTTTACTACCAATCCGGTATATAATAATGAAATCATTTTGTCTCGTTCAGTGTGGAATACAAACAAAGTGGAGCAAGTCTTCTTACCTGTTGGTTTCACTGGAAAATTTTCGGCTGCAGGTCGTACAAGTCCAACTCAGAACTTTGTAGATTGTTTTGAGATGTTAGATGGGAAACGAATTGATGAAGGAGGTGGTGATTATGCTTATAATGCACAGAATCCGTATGTGAATCGTGATCCACGTTTGGCTCAGATTGTTTTCTATCAAGGTATGACATGGGGTAGTGCAAAAGATAATGAACAACGTAAATTGGACATGCGTACGGATGGAGGGAAAGATTATTCAGCCTCTATGGGAGGAACTTGTACAGGATACTATTTGAAGAAATTTGTAAATAATATTTCTTGCCAGAATCCTACCAACTATCCTCATTCATGGATTATTTTCCGTTATGGAGAGGTTCTGTTAAATGCTGCTGAAGCTTATTGTGAAGCTGGTAATCTGGACAAGGCAAAACAATATATTAATGAAATTCGTGATCGTGCCGGTATGCCTCATTATGAATATACAGACCAGACAGAATTACTAAAACGTATTCGTAATGAACGTCGTATTGAATTAAGTTTTGAGGATCATCGTATGTGGGACTTGCGCCGCTGGCGGGCATACGATAATGTAACGGCTTCAGAAGAACAGTCTAAGCCTTATTATGAACAATTGTTGAATTTGTATGGCGTAGAAATCTCAGGAACGGAAGCTGCTCCTGTTTACCAGTATGGACCAGCGCGTTCTGCACAGAATGGAGGGGTAATAGAGACACGTGTGTTCAATATCCCGAAAAATTATCTGTTCCCGATACCTGATTCTGATGTCAAAATGGCTCCTAACTTGAAGCAAAACCCAGGCTGGGAAATAACCGGAGAATAATCAGCATGAAGATTTTAATAAAAAGAATGGTTATATGAATATAAAAAATGCATTGAAATATGTTTTCGTCGGACTAGCTTGTGTATTGAGTGCATGTAGCGACGAAGAAAATGGAGTGAGCATTGGCAATATGTCTTTAGAGAAGCCTTCTGTTTCAAATGTGACATATAAGTCGGTAGATGTTTCAGCTCAAGTAAAAGATCCTTCCTCTTATATATTGAAACGAGGAATATGTTATGGAACAGAAGCTTCTCCCACCATTGAAAATCAAATTGTAGAAGTGGAAGGAAGCGGTAGTGATATCAATGTTGTCTTAAGTGGATTGACGGAAAGTACGACTTATTATGTACGTGCTTTTGTAACTGTGCTTGATAATGAACCCATGTATTCGGAGGAGGTACAAGTGACTACTCTTGCGGCTACCTTGGATGATAAACTTGCAGATTATGTAGCGCCTGATTATGAAGACGATTATACTTCTATTGCAGGATGGGATAAGCGGAATGAGTGGAACCTGGCTAATGTACATGACCCTTCTGTCGTGTTGGCTGATGACGGCTATTATTATATGTATCAGACTGACGCTTCGTATGGTAATGCACATGATGGACATGGGCATTTCCATTGTCGTCGTTCTAAAGATTTGGTCAATTGGGAGTACATGGGAGCTACTATGCAGGAGGCTCCGGCATGGGTAAAAGAAAACCTGAATGCATATCGTGCAGAAATGGGTTTGGAGCCAATAGAGTCTCCTTCTTATGGCTATTGGGCTCCTGTAGTACGTAAGGTAAAAACAGGTCTGTATCGTATGTATTATAGTATTGTTGTAGATAATTATATTCAAACTGGAAAAACAAATACAACAGATAATTTTGACGGTTCTTGGACAGAACGTGCTTTTATTGGTTTGATGGAAACTTCAGATCCGGCTTCTAATGTATGGGAAGACAAAGGTATGGTAATCTGTTCATCTTCAGACCGGGGAATGAATGATTGGAGTCGGCCTGATTTGGATAACTGGAATGCGTATTTCTATTTTAATGCTATTGACCCTACTTATTTAGTTGATAAGGATGGCACCCATTGGTTGATTTATGGTTCTTGGCATAGTGGTATTGCAGAAGTGGAATTAAATCCAGAGACGGGTTTGCCTAAAACAAGTTTAGGAAAGCCTTGGGGAATTTCTAATTGGAATACAAATACTTACGGAAAGTTGATAGCACGCCGTGGTACCTCTCGCTGGCAGGGCTCGGAAGGTCCGGAAGTTGTGTATAACCCAGAAACAGGTTATTATTATATGTTCCTTGCTTATGGGTCATTAGCGGTAGAATATAACACTCGAGTAGTACGTGCTCGGAGTATGAATGGACCTTGGTTGGATATAAATAATAATGATGCAGCGTACGGTATACAAGCAGAACCTATAGTAACTCATCCTTATAAATTCAGTAATAGCTATGGATGGGTGGGTATTTCTCACTGTGCAGTGTTTAATGATGGCAATGGAAACTGGTTCTATTCTTCACAAGGACGTTTACCCGAAAATGTACCGGGAGTTAATGAATCTAATGCGGTAATGATGGGACATGTACGTAGCATCCGTTGGACGGAAGACGGCTGGCCTTTAGTTATGCCTGAGCGCTATGGAGCTGTTCCTCAGGTTCCTATTACAGAAGGAGAGTTAATTGGTGATTGGGAAATGATTCAAATGTCTTCTAATCATCCGGGGCAGCAATATGCTTCTGCAATTATGACTCTTTCTGCAGATCATAAAATTACAGAGGGTACTTGGAAAGGTGGTAGCTGGAGTTATGATGCAGAGAATCAGGTTTTAACAGCTAATGGCGTAAAACTGTATTTACAGCGTGAAGTAGACTGGGAAATGATTCCTCGTACACCGACTATTGTATTTGCTGGATATCATCAAAGTAACGGTGTTTGGCGTACAGATTGGGGAAAGAAAGTACAGTGACTTATAATATGTTAGTTTGGACGCCTTGTAGATAAGGAATTCTTGTTTGCAAGGCGTTTCTTTTGTGTATAATATCGTGATTAGGATTATGAAACACATCATTTTCTCATTTATCTTCCTGGCTGCAGCAAGCGCAGCTTACGCTTCTTCTCCTAAGAAGTCGTCGGTCATCCCAACCAGTAAAGTTATGACCCATGACCCAGTGCTGGCTAAGCAGGGTGACACTTATTATCTCTTCGCTACCGGACATGGAATTTCCGTGATGTCCTCAAAGGACTTGAAGAACTGGAAGTTTGAAAAACCGGTATTTGAGAAAGCGCCTCAATGGGCAGTGGAAACTGTGAAAGGCTATAACGGGCACACGTGGGCACCGGATTATTTTCCACAATGGACTTTATCATTTGTTTTATTCATGTTCGGCATTTGGAAAGAATACTTCGGCTATTGGTCACGCAACCAATCCTACGCTCGACCCTTCCAGTCCTGATTTCAAATGGACAGACCATGGAAAAGTAATTCAGTCGGTACCTAACCGGGATATGTGGAATGCTATTGATCCCAATATCATTATTGATGAAAATGGTACACCCTGGATGAATTTCGGCTCATTCTGGGATGGCATCAAGATGGTAAAGCTGACTCCTGATATGAATGGAGTGGCTCAGCCGGAAGAGTGGTATTCACTTTCTCGCCGTCAACGTACCTTTAATCTGGATGAAGAGAATGCAGGTGATGGAGCAGTTGAAGCGCCGTTTATCATGAAGCACGGTGATTATTATTACTTGTTTGTGTCATTTGACTATTGCTGTAAGGGCTTGAAAAGTGATTATAAAGTCATGGTTGGACGTTCGAAGACTGTCACAGGACCTTATTTAGACAAAGACGGAAAAGCTATGAACAAGGGAGGTGGTTCATTAGTGATTCAGGGCAACAAGGACTATGCCGGAGTAGGCCATAATGCAGCCTATCATCTGGACGGGAAGGACTATTTTATCTCTCATGCCTACTCTGTGGCAGAAGAAGGAGCCCCCAAATTGATAATTCGTGAAATGACCTGGACACCTGACGAATGGCCGGTTGTTAACTTCTAAAAGTGATGCTTGCAGGGATGCCGCAGGGAGTATTTTTCTCCTGAGCGGCATCTTTTTTATGTCGATATTGCATGATTTGTGATAGCTTTTTAGCGAAAATTTTATTGTTGATTTCACACCTAATCCCTATTTTTGCCTTGATTAGTAATTATTTGGAAAAACACCTATGAAAAAACAAGTATTTTTTGGCACATTGGCGTTATTGGCCTCTCAGGCATTTGCCCAGCAGGCAGCG
>ERZ791849.523-NODE-523-length-12714-cov-5.49309_pt1 | contig 12714 bp, 10 predicted proteins | sample MGYA00510288_ERZ791849 | MGnify/ENA primary metagenome ERZ791849 (study PRJEB30046, sample SAMN00715262) | human gut metagenome | study: EMG produced TPA metagenomics assembly of the A metagenome-wide association study of gut microbiota in type 2...
AGGTTTATCAATTATTAAACTATCTCTTAATGAAAGGATTTTTTTATGAAAAATACTAAGCTACGACCCTTAACTGAAAGTAGCCTATTGACTGCTATAACAGTAATCATTGCTATGGCAGGGATTTATATACCTTTTATTATTTTATTTTGGACTTTACCTATTACAATTATTACAGCCAAACATAATCTTAAATATGGTATATTTAGTGCTTTAATTGCTAGTATTTTATTATGTGTATTTTTAACACCTGTTACTGCCATACCACTTGTCCTAGGTTCAGTGCCTCTAGCTTTAACTTTAGGTTTTGGCTATAATCATTGTTGGTCTGCTGTAAAGATTTTTGCTACATCTTTTGTAGCTTCAATCATTGGTGTATGTCTATTTTTAATATGTACCTTCTATATGACAGGTATAAATTTATTTGTAGACCAATTAGATGCTTTTAAAACAGCTATGCTTGATACAAATGAAATGTTTAATTCTATGGGCATAACTTCAGAAGCTATGATTGATGCACAAAGACAAACTCAGCATTTAATAGAAACTCTTGCGCTTGTCTTACCTATGATTTTTATTTTAAATGCTGTAATAAAATTAGTGATTAATTATATTGCTAGTTCTTTTTTATTAAAACGCTTGGGAACTACAAATATTAACTCTTTGCCACCATTTAGATTATGGCGCTTCCCTAAAGTTTTCATATATATATATGCCTTTTCTTTAATAGGCATGTATTGGGGCGATACTCGCAGTATTACTCTACTTTATCAAATTGCCCTAAACACTTATTTATGTGCTAATGTCTTAGGCTTAGTACAAGGTTTATCTGTCATAAGATTTTTTTATAAATTAAAAAATTGGCCAACTGCTGTTTGGATTTTCATTATCATTATGTTATGTCTAAACATGATAATTGCTCAAATCATTGCTCTTGCTGGCTTCTTTGATATGATTTTTGATTATCGAAAGAAATTCAAAAATAGCAATGATGTTTAGGAGGTAATTTTATGCCTAATAAATTATCCACTTGGATTGATATATGTGTTACTTTAATAGTTTCTTTGATATTATTAGTCATATTATTTCAATACAATTGGTATATATTTAGTGGCGGTATTGTTTTATGGATATGTTTATTCTTTTATCTAAAAGAACGCAGTATTGAACGACGCAAAAATCTAAAAGCTTACTATGAAAATGTCATTAAAAATGTAAATGAATTATCTAATTATGCTTTGGAACAATTACCTCAAGTAATCATGGTTATCAATAAAGATTTACGTTTAGAATGGTATAATCATGAATTAGAACGCTGGCTCAAGCAACCACCTGAAATAGGTTCTTTTATCACTGATATTTGGCCAAACATTCCTATCGATAATATTTGGAACCGCAATGGTCAATATATCTTTTCTCAAGATAATAAATTCTACATGGTAATCTATCGACCAGTAAATACTGATGACGATAGCCATTTAATGACTTTATATATCTATGATATTTCAGAATATGAACGTTTTAAATTAGATACAGCTATGCGTACTATGGTATTTGGTTATATCCAAATAGATAATTATGATGACGTTATGCAAGGGTTAAGTGAAGCTCAACGTACATCTATCTTATTTGAAGTCAATAGTCTTTTAGATAAATGGTCTCATTCTCTAGGTGGATTACTTCGTCGTATCTCTGATGATATGTATGTAATCATCTTAGAACGCCATGCTCTTGATTTAGCTGTCAGTGAAAAATTCGATATCTTAGACAAGGTTCGCAATCTTCATGGCGATAACAAATTCCCTGTTACTTTGAGTATCGGTTTAATTCAAAGCAGACCAAAAACTTCTATGGAAGAATTAGGTGCTCTTGCTCAATCTCACCTTGACTTAGTATTAGGTAGAGGTGGAGACCAGGTAGCTGTTGACTTAGATGGTAAAGTTCAATTCTTTGGTGGAAAATCCAAAGCTGTAGAAAAACATACTCGTGTAAAAGCTCGCGTTGTCGCTCATGCTGTTTTTGAACGCATGGAAGCTGCTGATGTTGTGTTTGTCATGGGACATCACAATGAAGATTTTGATAGTCTAGGCTCTGCCATAGGTGTATCGCGTATGGCTCGTCAAATGGGAAAACCTGTTTATATCATTTTAAGTGATATGAATGAAGGTGTAGATAAATTAATCAGTCTTTGCAAAACTGATAAAGACTTTGAAAATCTCTTTATCACACAAAAAGAAGCACTAGCAATGACTGCTTTAAATCCTGTATTATTCGTAGTCGATACACATATACCTCATCTTGTGGCTAGTCCTGATTTATTGCAATCAATAAATAATGTCATTGTAATCGACCATCATCGTCGTTCTGAAAATGTAATCAAAAATGCATTATTAATCTATATAGAGCCATATTCTTCTTCTACAAGCGAATTGGTAACTGAATTATTGATGTATTTCAATGAAAATATCAAGTTATCACGTTTAGAAGCTACTGCTCTTTATTCTGGTATAGTTGTCGATACGAAAAACTTCCGTGTCAATACTGGTGTTCGTACATTTGATGCTGTATCGCATTTACGTCGTTGTGGTGCTGACCCTGAAGTAGTTCATTATTTATTCCGCACAGATTATGAAACTAATCTTGCTGAATGTACTGCTATTGCTAATTCTGTTTTCTATCCAGAAGGCTTAGTTGTAGCAGTTTGCCCTGATAATGCCAATAGTATTCAAGCTATATCAGGAAAAATCGCTGATGATTTATTGGGAATTGAAAATGTACGCGTAAGTATTGTATTTTTCCGCTTAAAAGATAATGTCATTGGTGTAAGTGCTCGTTCTACTGGTGAAATCAATGTCCAAGTCATCATGGAACAATTTGGTGGTGGCGGTCATCAAAATGTGGCTGGCTCCCAAGTAAAAAATAGACCTTTAAAAGAATTAAAACAAGATGTAGTAAATACTACATTGTCATATATGAAAGAGGCTGATAAGAATGAAAGTAATAATGTTGCAAGATCTTAAAAAAGTTGGTAAAAAAGGCGATATCGTAGAAGTTGCTGAAGGATATGGTAGAAATTTCCTCATCGCTAAAAAATATGCAGTAGAAGCAACTAAACAAAATATAAATGTAGCTCAAGCTCAGAAAAAATCTGCTGAACGCAAAAAACAACAAGCTAGTGATGAAGCTCGTTTAATGGCTTCCCAATTATCCCAAGTAGAAATCACTATTCCTGTTCGTGTTGGCGAAGGCAGTCGTTTATTCGGCTCTGTTACAAGTAAAGATGTTGCTTTAACACTTAAAGAAAAACACAATATTGATATTGATAAACGCAAAATCGATATAAAAAATATAACTTGTCTCGGTGATTACACTGCAACAATCAAAGTTCACCCTGAAATAACAAGTACAATCACTGTACACGTTGTAGAAAAATAAGAGGCAATTATGAGTATATTTTCTCGTTTTTTCAAATCTAAAAAAAAATCTCGAACAACTAAGGCTGCTGTAAAATTACAGCAGCCTAATATTTCTGCTACAAAAGTTGAAAATACTCCTGAAGAAATCGTAGTTGAACCTATAGACCATGATATTGATGCTCTTTATGATATCTTAGTCGATATCGAAGGTGCTGACCGTCTTGTATTAAAAGCGAGTAAATTAGAAGCTTTAACGCTAATTCGCTCGAATAACCGCAATCAACGTATCTTAGGTCTACAAAAAATAGTTTATGAAAATCCTACTTTAGATAAATTGCCTAAAGATGATGAAATTCCTACACTTTTAAAAGAAATGATGGATTATTTAGCCAATATCATGGCACGTCGTTCTTTTGAAGATGAATTAGAAAAACGCATATCTGCGAAGATGGAAGAAAATCATCAAGATTATATTTTCGATATAAAAAAACAAATTCTTAAGGAAGAAAGTTCTCTTAAGGAGTCTTCTCAATCATTAGCAAAACTAAAACAGCTAGAAGATAAAAATAAAATTCATCTAACAAAATCCATCATGGAATTGTTACGACCAGAAAATTTATCTGAAATTATAGGACAAGAAAGAGCTATTAAAGCTTTAAAAGCAAAATTAAGCTCACCTTATCCTCAACATCTAATACTTTATGGCCCTCCTGGCGTAGGGAAAACAACTGCTGCAAGGCTTGTACTTCAAGAAGCATGTACTCAGCCACATACACCATTTAATGTTGATGCACCTTTTGTGGAAACAGACGGCACTACACTTCGCTATGACCCTAGAGGTATAGCCAATCCTCTACTTGGTTCTGTTCATGACCCAATTTATCAAGGAGCTCGTAGAGATTTAGCTGACAGCGGTATTCCTGAACCAAAACCAGGGCTTGTTACAGATGCTCACGGTGGTATTTTATTCATTGATGAAATCGGTGAACTTGATGATACTTTACAAAATGAATTATTAAAAGTTCTTGAAGATAAGCGCGCTTATTTTGACTCTGCTTATTTTGAGCCAAACGACCCTAATGTACCAGAATATATCAAAAAATTATTCACTGAAGGTGCGCCTGCTGATTTCGTTTTAATTGGAGCTACAACTCGCGATAGCTATTATTTAAATCCAGCTCTTCGTTCTCGTTGTGCTGAAATCTATTTTGAACCGCTGACTCCAAAACATATTGAAACTATAGTTTTAAATGCTGCTCATAAACTAAATGCTAAATTAGATGATGAAGTAGCCCCGATTATCAGTGAATATACAATTGAAGGACGTAAAGCTATCAATATCTTAGCTGATGCTTACAGCAATGCTCTCGTTCGCCAAGAAAATGATATGGATAATATATTAATCACTAAAGAAGATATCTATACTGTAGCTCAAGTAAGTCGCTTAACACCATTTATCACTAAAAAAGCTTCTGACACTAGTGAGATTGGTAAAATTTTTGGCTTAGGCGTTGCTGGTTTTATTGGTTCTGTTATCGAAATTGAAGCTATCGCTTTTAAAGCTCATGAAAAAGGTAAAGGTATCTTGCGTTTTAATCAAACAGCTGGCTCTATGGCTCAAGACTCTGTCTTCAATGCTGCTGCTGTTGTGCGCAAACTCACAAATGAAGATATTCACGATTATGATATTCACATCAATATAATCGGTGGCGGTAATATTGATGGGCCATCTGCTGGAACAGCCATTTTAATAGCTTTGATTTCTGCTATTACCCAAAAACCAATTCGTCAGGATATCGCCATTACTGGTGAAATCTCTATTCAAGGATTAGTTCGTCCTGTAGGCGGTGTCTTTGAAAAAGCTTATGGTGCTAGCCAAGCTGGCATCAAAACCTTGATTATTCCTGAAGAAAATGCTAAAGATATCCCGCCTGATTTACATGGCTTAAAAGTACATCCTGTTAAAACAGCACAAGAAGCTTTAGCATTCGCTTTTGATAAAATTTAAGAGGTGATTATTTTTGATAGATAGAGTACCTCCCCAAAATATAGAAGCTGAGCAAGCTGTTTTAGGTGCTATGCTCATCTCCAAAGAAGCTATTGCTGAATCTGCTCAAATTTTAAATCCACAGGATTTTTATCGCGAAGCTCATCGCATTGTTTTTGAAGCCATGCTTGATTTATCCAATCGCAATCAGGCAGTCGATAATTTAACTGTAATTGAACAATTAAATAAAACAAATCAATTAGAAAAAGTTGGCGGTATTGCTTTTGTTACTGCACTTGCCAATACTGTGCCCACAGCTGCAAATGTAGTTTTTTATGCTAAGATAGTCAAAGAAAAGGCTCTCATGCGTCATCTCATCAATACAGCTACAGCCATTGCCGCTATGGGTTATGAAGGTGCTGATGATGCTGATAGCATCATGGATAAAGCCGAAAAAATGATTTTAGAAATCGCTTCTAATCGTAAAACTGGCGATTTCACACCTATTAATCAAATTGTCATTGATACTTTTAGCAAAATTGAAAATCTATATGAATCAAAAGGTGGTCTGACAGGTTTATCCACTGGCTTTAAAGACTTAGATAAACTCACCGCAGGGCTTCAACCTTCTGATTTAATCTTAGTCGCTGCTAGACCTAGTATGGGGAAAACAGCCTTCACTTTAAATATAGCTTCTCATGTTGCTTTAAAAGAAAATAAACCTGTAGCTTTTTTCTCTCTTGAAATGTCCAAAGAACAATTAATGCAGCGTATGCTCTGTGCAGAAGGACTTGTTGAGTCTCAACGATTACGCGTCGGTGATTTAGATGAACAAGATTGGCAAAAATTAATTGCCGCTGCTGATAAATTTTCTAAAGCGCCACTTTATATTGATGATACTCCTGGTATCAGCATCATGGAACTTCGCTCCAAAGCTCGCCGACTTCAACAAGAAAAAGGTTTAAGTTTAGTATTAATCGACTATTTGCAATTAATGCAAGGTAGAGCAAATAAAAATGGCGATAATCGACAACAAGAAATCTCTGAGATATCTCGTTCTTTAAAATCTCTAGCTCGTGAACTCAATGTTCCTGTAATTGCACTTTCCCAGCTTTCTCGTAGCGTAGAATCAAGACAGATAAAAAAACCAATGCTCAGTGACCTTCGTGAATCTGGTTCACTAGAACAAGATGCCGATATCGTTATGTTTTTATATCGTGAAGATTATTACAATGCTGAAACAGAAAATAAAAATATAACTGATGTTATTGTCGCTAAACATCGTAATGGTCCTGTTGATACTGTTCAATTATTCTTCCATAAGGAATTTACAAAATTTGCAGATTTACTTCGTACTCAAGATAATATTTAACAAAACAAGCTATATTAATCGTAAAATTAATATAGCTTTTTATTATGCACATATGTATCGTAAACTTATAATCCCCATTTTCATTGACACTAAAGTACATAAAATGCTATTATATGAAGGTAAAAGCTACATATAGATTTTACAAATAAAACTCAAATCCTTGACATAGTGTCTATTTGAGTTCTTTTTGCTGTTATCAGTAGAAAATTTATGCTGGTTTTAAATATGAGGAGGAAATTTTTAAATGATTGAACGCTATACCAATCCTGAAATGGGAAGAATTTGGACTCTCCAACACGAATTTGAAGTAATGCTTGAAGTTGAAATTACAGCTTGTGAAGCTATGGCAGAACTTGGTCAAATTCCTGTAGAAGCTGCTAAAAATATTCGTGAAAAAGCACAGTTTAACTTAGAACGCGTTAAAGAAATTGAAAAAGTTACTAATCATGATATTATCGCATTTTTAACTAACGTTGCTGAATACGTTGGCGAAGATTCTAAATATATCCATAAAGGATTAACTTCCAGCGACGTAAAAGATACAGCACTCGGCATTATGATGAAAAAATCTGCTGAGCTTATTTTAGAAGACCTCAAAAATTTACGTGATGTTTTAAAACGTCAAGCTAAAAAATATAAACACACTGTTTGCATTGGTCGTACTCATGGTATCCATGCAGAACCAATGACTCTCGGTTTAAAATTTGCTTTATGGTATGATGAAGTTTGCCGTGACATCGAACGTGTTGAACACGCTAAAAAAATCGTTGCTGTTGGTAAACTTTCTGGTGCTGTAGGCACTTATTCCAATATCGACCCTCGTATTGAAGAAATCACTTGCAAAAAACTTGGCATTGAACCTGTAAAACTTGCAACACAAGTTATTCAGCGTGATCGCCATGCAGAATATATGACTACTCTTGCTATTGTAGCTAGCACATTTGAAAAAATCGCTACAGAATTACGTAACCTTCAACGTACAGATATCCGTGAAGTTGAAGAATATTTCCAACCAGGTCAGAAAGGTTCTTCTGCTATGCCTCATAAACGTAATCCAATCACTGGTGAACGTATCTCCGGTATGGCTCGCCTTGTTCGTGGTAACGCTATTGCAGCTATGGAAGATATCACTCTTTGGCATGAACGCGATATTTCCCATTCTTCCGTTGAACGCGTAATTTTACCAGACAGCACTATCAACGTTGATTACTGTTGCCGTAAATTAACAAATCTTTTAGATAAACTTCTCGTTTATCCAGAAGCTATGATGGAAAATCTTAACAAAACTGGCGGTCTTATCTTCAGCCAACGCATCATGCTCGCTGTTGTAAGCAAAGGCGTACTTCGTGAAGATGCTTACAAATGGGTTCAAAGAAATGCTATGGCTAGATGGCTCAAAGGCGAAGATTTCCGCACAAATGTAGAAAAAGACCCAGATATTACAAAATATCTCACTAAAGAAGAAATCGACAACTGCTTCGATTATCAATGGTTCTTACGCAATGTAGACATGATTATGGCTCGTTTCGGTATTGAATAAGCAGTTAATATTAAACTTGAGTAATAGAGAGGAAGTTTTCTTATGTCAACAGTTGTTGTAACTGGTACCCAATGGGGTGATGAAGGTAAAGGTAAAATCGTAGACTATTTAGCAGAAAAAGCTGATATAGTTGTACGTTATCAAGGTGGTAGTAATGCAGGTCATACTGTTACAGTAGACGGCAAAGAATTTAAACAAAGACTCATGCCATCTGGTATGCTCTATGATAGTAAAATTTGTGTGATTGCAAATGGTGTAGCTTTTGACCCTGAAGTAATCCTTCAAGAAATGGAAGCTCTAAAAAAAGATGGTTACTCTGTTGACGGATTACGTATCTCTAATCGTGCTCACGTTGTAATGCCTTACCATCGTCTTATGGACGGTCTTGAAGAAGAAAACAAAGGCGAATTAAAAATTGGTACTACTAAACGTGGTATTGGCCCATGCTATATGGACCGCGATAACCGTATTGGTATCCGCGTTTGTGATTTAATTGATGAAGAAACATTCAGCGAAAAATTAAAAACAGCTCTTGAAACTAAAAATCGTGAGCTTGTAAAACTCTATGGTAAAGAACCATTAAACTATGAAGATATTCGCACTGAATATCTCGGTTACGCTGAAAAACTCAGAAAACATGTAATTGATACTTCCGCATTCTTAAATAGAGAAATCAATGCTGGTAAAAAAGTAATGTTTGAAGGTGCTCAAGCTACTATGCTTGATATCGACCATGGTACTTATCCATATGTTACCGCTTCTCATCCAACAGCTGGTGGCGTAAGCTCCGGTGCTGGTGTAGGTCCTAACAAAATCGATAAAGTAGTAGGTATCGTAAAAGCATATTGCACTCGCGTTGGTGAAGGTCCTTTCCCAACTGAACAGCTCAACGAAATCGGCGATAAAATCCGTGATTGCGGTCATGAATATGGTACAGTTACAGGTCGTCCTCGTCGTACTGGCTGGCTTGATGCTTGCGTAGTTCGCTATGCAGGTTACCTCAGTGGTATTGATTATATGGCAGTTACTCGCCTTGATATTCTCGATACTTTCGATGAAATCAAAATGTGTGTAGCTTATAAATACAATGGTGAAATCTTAGATGAAATGCCTGCAAGCTTAAAAGTTCTTGCAAATGTAGAACCAGTTTATGAAACATTTGCTGGTTGGAAAACAGACATTTCCGGCATCAGAAAATATGAAGATTTACCAGAAAATGCACGTAAATATTTAGAAAGAATGGCAGAAGTTACAGGTATCGGTCTTGGATTTGTTTCCGTAGGTCCAAACCGTGACCAGACAATCATTCTTCATGATGTATTTTAATTAATGATACAACAAAAGCCTAGAGATTAAGTTCTCTAGGCTTTTTTATTGTATTATCAATTACATTTATATAGAAGTTCTTTTCATAAACTATTACATCTATCTTTTTTTTATTTGATTAATTTTTGATGATAAATACATTCTTATACCAATATATACAAAAATGACTAATATACCTAAATATTCTAAAGAATATCCTATAAAATGAATACTACTATATATACTTAATAAGAAAATAGCTTCAATTATAATACTTAACCCTAAAATTCTTGATATTTCTTGAAAATTTTTCTCAAAATCTTCATCAGAAAAGACCTCTAATTTATGAAATAAACTATATAAATTTAATATTTTTTTACTTCTATCATTGTATTTAGAAAGAATTATATATAAACCTATTATAAACATAATAAAACAACTTAATACAATCATTATATTTATTACTAATCTAATCATAAAATCACTCTCTATAAAATAATTTTATTAACACCAAGTATAACTGTCTATGATATTATTAATATATACAAAAGATATTGTTTATACTTATATTATAGCAAAATTGGAGGTGTTATTCATGAAAAAATACATCATTAATAGTTTTACTTTTACTATTATCAGTTTTTTATTTGCTGAAATTATTCTACTTCCAAATATATTATATGAAGCTATACCTTATCAGTCTTATAAACTAATAAATAATAAAGAAATTCTTCCTTTTGAAAAAGTTTGGTATGATGTATGGAAAAATATTGATAATTTAACAATAAGAGAACAGATAGCTATTACCACATATATTGTAAATTATATTAATCCTGATTTTACGCCTGCTTATATTGTTCGTGGTGATGCTTATTTTACTAATAAGGATTATATTGAAGCACTTCAAGATTATACTACAGCTATTGAACAACAACCTAATAATGCAGAGATATACTACAAACGTGGTCTAACATATAACTATTTAAAAGATTTTTACCCTACTGCTATCAATGATTTCAAACAAGCTACTGATTTAAATAATAATATTGCTAATTTTTGGGCAGAATATAGTTATGCCTTGAAATTTTCGCACTATGGAGCAGATGAAATGTTAGCTAAAGCTATAGCTATAAATCCTCAATATAAAAATTTTAATTATAATGAACTAGAACAACAACGAACTACTATAGTTTATTCATCGGCTTTAGAAAAAGCTTTATTTTATAGTTATATAGGGAATTATTTTTTAGCAGATAAGTATTTTGAAATAGTTAATAGATTAAATTATCTGCCAAAGCAAGTTAATATTAACTATAATTATATTATTAATATGATGAAAAGTGCTATATTATCTGGTCATTTTGAAAATGCTTTTTATACAGGAAAACATTTTCTTTCTACAAACTCAAATAACTTAAATAATGATAAGTTAGCGGAAGTATATATGTGGGAAGCATTTGCTTGTGCAGGTATTTATAAAGAAGATTTATTTGTTCAATATAAAAATTTAGCTTTAAATCTATCTCCTAAAAATCCGCAAGTTTATTGGATTTTAGGTAATATCTATTGGAAAATTTATGATGATACTAGCAATGCTATTGATAATTATCAAAAAGCTTTAAATTTAATGCCTAAAGAAAATCTAGACTATTTTATATTATCAATGGAATTAGCTCAAATCTACAAAAATTTAGGTGATATTACTAAGGCATATGCTATTGCTTATAACATGATTATCTCACAAAAAGAATTACCTAATATAGAAAACATCAATCCACTTGATACTCCAATTTATTTAACCTATGCTAAAGCCTATGATATTTTGGGTAATACTCAATTAGCTAAAATTTATTATCAAATTGCTTTTAATCTAAATCCTAATATTGACATTCCTGAAAAATATTATCCAAATAAGGTTGAAAAATTACAATATTTACCTTCTATTATCATTGATATTAATGACACAACTGCTATTGAATTAAAAACTAATATATTTAATTATGGAACATAATTATTTTAATTTAGGAGATGTTATTTTGAAGCTATTAAAAATCTTATTAGTAATCCATTTCTTAAGTTGTAATATTCTCGCATTTTGTTTTCCTATACTTTATTCATTTTCTATTCTTCCACGTAAAGAAAGTATCTATCATTTAATATTTTTAATATTTCCTTTAATATATATTTTTTTCCTTTAAATGGTAAGTTGTCCTCAAAAAAAATAATCTGTTCCAAAATACTAGCAAGTATTATTTATCTATTTATTTATTTTAATATTCCTATTAATAATTTTTGGGGTATTCTTTGTATTGTATGTATAACTACAAGTATTTTATATTTATATTTTCCTATTAAAATAAACAAAAATATTTACTTAAAATATTTTTTCAGGCTCATCCTATGTATCTTTTTTATTGGTATGTCTATATTTAACTTGATAATTCCTTCAACTATTTTTATTACTCAATTTAGAGACGCTAATCAATCTTATATATCTTATATTAATATTATTCCAATAATAAAATATGCTATTATCACTAAAGATGGATATGATGAAAAAATATCTCCATACATGTCAGAAGAAATTTTTAAAAAACTTAATCAAAAAACACAATATCCGGAATTAGACCATTTCAGCACAATTGAATTGACGGAATTACATCAAAAACAAGATGAAAACGACTCCAGAATTATTTATGTAGATATACGTTATATTAAATCTTTAGAAGATAAGCATAATAATCATATTTCTGGTGGTCAAGGTTATCAACAATTTACAGTTCTGATAAAAAATAATGATTGGTATATTATTAATCTTGTTGAACCGCTCACCTCTTATCAATTCTGGAAATAAAATCTGCTGATATTATAATTATTTTAATAATTTATATTTGTTATAAAAATAAAAGACTTTCTATAATATTATTTATTATAGAAAGCCCTTTATTTTTATAAACTACATTTATTATTTATAACTATATTCTGCTATTTTTAACTTATATGTTGGATAAGAAGAACCGCCTATTCTATATCCTATAAATTCATAAGTTGAAGTAGTTACAAAAACTGTATAATTATTTTCTCCCATAAAATT
>ERZ791849.536-NODE-536-length-12388-cov-2.03908_pt1 | contig 12388 bp, 9 predicted proteins | sample MGYA00510288_ERZ791849 | MGnify/ENA primary metagenome ERZ791849 (study PRJEB30046, sample SAMN00715262) | human gut metagenome | study: EMG produced TPA metagenomics assembly of the A metagenome-wide association study of gut microbiota in type 2...
GAAAACCTTCCCGAAAGACTTGTTCACGGCCGGATCTCCTTTGACCGTGTTGAATCTTAGCGGGAACCAAATCGAGGAGATTACGAATGATGACATTAAGGGTGAAAAAACGTATATGATGACAAGTCTTGACCTGTCGAACAATCGTTTGAAGAAATTACCGGATGATATGAATGGAACATATATGCCGCATTTGTATGGTATTGATATAAGTGGAAATCAGTTCTCGGCATTCCCATGGGGATTGGCAAATATTTCTTATCTGAACACGTTGATTATGCGTAACCAGCGTGATGATGACGGTAACCGAGTATATAAGGAATGGCCTACAAATATTGGTAACCATAAAGGCTTGCGTGCATTGCTTTTAGGTGGAAATGATATTGGCAAGGTTCCCGAAACAGAAAGACTTTCGTACCTTATTAATACGCTGGATGTAAGTGATAACCCAAGCATTGTTCTGAATGTATCGTCTGTTTGTGCTTATATCAAGGCTGGTATGTATCTGCTGATTTATGATACAACACAAGATATTCGTGGATGTGATTATCTGACTTTGGAATAATTTAACGAGTAACGTATGAAAAGATTTTTAAATATTATAATGGTTATTTCGGCCTGCATGGTATTGGCTGTTTCCTGTAAGGAAGAAGACAATGTCGTGTCTGAATTCTCTATCGACAAGACGGAGATTGCTGTCGGGGCCGATGGAGGCAGCGAACTGCTGGAAATAAAAGGCAATGTGAAATGGCAGGGTACTTCTGAATCTTCCTGGTTGAAATTCAGTCCTTCCAATGGAGAAGGAGCTGCTACTTGTGAAGTTCTGGTAGACTCGTCTGTAGTGGCTGAACCGCGTGAAGGAGTTATCACTTTTATGGCAGCAGGCCAGACCACTGCAACTACAGTGAAAGTAATGCAGATGGGGTATGCAAAAGGTATTTTTGTAAGTGAAGAAGACAGAACCATCTCTTTGGAAAACTCTGCGAAACTGGAGGAGCGTTTCTTTGAGGTTACAATGATGGCCAATGTGAATTTTGATGTAAGGGTCAATAATTTGCCAGATGAAGATGGAACCGTTTCAGACAAGGAATGGCTGAAGTACAAGAAAGAAACGCCTAATTATGATTATGGAGACCGTCCACGCTTGTTGAAACTGCATTTTGACTGGGATGTCAACATGGCTGAGAAGGCTCGTACTGCAGAGGTAATTATTACTCCGCATGAAACGTCTGATACTGAGGGGGATGGTTCAATAAAACTGATTGTTACTCAGAAACCTGCTCCGGTAATTACGGATGACCGTGCCGGAGACTCTTTGGCTCTTCTTTCCATATATAGTAGCATGAATGGTATTTTTACTTGGGATGCCAGTGAGAATATGAGATACTGGAAAGGTGTAGAGCTTTGGGAAACTACTGATAAATATATCAAGATAGAGGCAGATGGAACGATTAATTATTCCGCTCCTGTCCCTGAAGATTTGATTGGCCGTTTGAAATCTGTAGAATTTATTGCGTTTGAAACAAAGGAATCACTTCCTTATCAGGTGAAATATCTTAAAACTGCTGAATCAATTACCTTCTCAGGAAACTCTAATACATTCTTAAAGAATATTGTATTGGGAAATGAGATTTGTGACCTGGTGAAATATGGTAACTTGCGTAAGCTTACCGTACGTGCTTATGGTTTAGTAGGCCTTCCGGCAAACTTTACGGAATTTGGAAAAACACTTATCTCTTTGGATTTGAGTAGTAATAACTTTGAGGTGATGGGTAAGTCTGGCAGTACCATAAATGGAGTAAAAGTTTTAGGTATTGAGAGTATTACTCGGAAGAACTTCCCACATTTGCGCAATTTGTATCTGAATAAGATAAATCGTTATGACACGACGAAAGACCTTTCAGCCTATACGGATAAGAAAGATGAAAAGTTAGGCTTCCGTTGGACTACAGGTTTTGGAGAAGGATTTCTTACTCCGGCGGAAGGGTATAATAACTCTTATTTCAAAGAATTGTTGAAATGGGAAGAGCTTGAATGTCTGTCATTGTCACTGAATATGCTTGATGGACAGTTGCCTTCGGATGCAGAAGTTAAACAGCTTCTTGGTGCAGATAAGGTTTATACGGAAAGCTATATCCAGAATGCTGCGTATAAGGACACCATTTCAATTCAGGATGCTGAAAAATATTTGCTGGCAAATGGAGGAGCTCCTAGGGTTTGGCCGAAGATGAAGAGTCTTTCTTTGAACTTGAACTTCTTGACCGGAAAACTACCTGATTGGATATTATATCATCCGTACTTGAGCTTCTGGGATCCGTTTACCATGATTTTCCAGCAAGAACTTAGTACAACGTCTTCAAAGGCTAAAAATACAAAGGGTGAGATCATTACAAAGTTCAGTAATGAGCCTACAAACTTGAGTAATTACGGAGAGGATAAAATAAGTTATTATGAGATGTATCCTAAAAGAAAACCTCAGATAACAGATGACTCGGAAGAGGGGAATTGATTTCGTTAAAGTAATTTTTGTGGAATGATATAAAATAGAACTTTGTAAAGCTTTCGGCCTGCTAATCTGTGGGCCGGAGCTTACATGGTTCGAGAATTAAACGATTAGAAATGAAGAAAAAATATATTTTTGCTACTCTTGTGAGTGCTATGGGGTTGTTCTCCTGCTCTGATTCTGAAACGTTTTTAGAATCTGGAGTGCAAGAGAATATAGTGGCCCCTATATCTGGTTTGGCTGATGAGGCTGTGGAAGGTGAACTTCTCATCAAATTTAAACCGGAAGTGGAAGAAGTGCTTGAAAAAGCCCAGGTGTTAAGTCGTAGCGGGGTACAGACTCGTTCAAGTATTCCTTCGGTAGATGAAATTCTGGATATTGCCGGAGCATATACCTTTGAACGTGTTTTTCCGGTAGACAAACGTCATGAAGCGCGTACCCGTAAAAATGGTTTGCATTTGTGGTATGTGGTGAAGTTTGATAAAGATATGGATTTGAGTAAGGTGGCTTTGGATATGTCTATGCTTTCGGAAGTGGCAACTGTGGAATATAACCAGGTTATAAAGAGAGGTTATGACACCACCAAGAAAGCAAAGGGCTTGAATAGTGCCACAAGAGAAGCTATTCAAACATTAGGCAGCCAGACCCAGACTGAAAATATGAAACTTCAGTGGGGTATAGGAAATGATGGAAGTGTAGTTACAGGTGCTGTTACCGGATACGATGTAAATTGTGTACCGGCCTGGGAAAAATGCCAGGGTGACCCTTCTATTATTGTGGCCGTAGTGGACGAAGGGGTGATGTATAACCATGAAGACTTAGCCAATAATATGTGGATTAATCCAGCAGAAACATTTGGTTCTGATGAAGATGCAGATGGCAATGGATATGCTGGTGACAAATATGGTTATAATTTTGTTGCAGGGAATGGTCATATTTCATATACTCAAACGGGAGATACGGGACATGCGACTCACGTGGCTGGAGTAATTGCTGCAGATAACAATGGGATCGGTATTCGAGGTATTGCTGGAGGGGATGGAACTCCTAAAACTGGTGTGAAAATAATGTCTTGCCAGATTTTTAGTGGAGAAGGGGCTTCTTCTGTACTGAATCAAGCTAAGGCCATTAAGTATGCAGCAGATAATGGGGCTGTTATTCTTCAGTGTAGTTGGTCGGCAGCTTCTGGACGTATCAATCCATTGATGGGTACTCCTGGTTTTACATCGGATGAGGAATGGTCTAACTCGGTGGTACTTCAGAAAGAAGCGTTAGAATATTTTATTCATAATGCGGGTGATCCGAATGGGGTGATTGATGGAGGTATTGCCATATTTGCAGCAGGTAATGAATATGCTCCTATGGTCAGCTACCCGGGAGCGTATGGTGACTTTATTTGTGTTACTGCACTTGATCCGGCAGGAAAACCTTCTTGTTATACGAATTATGTCAGCCCGAGTGGAAGCAAGAACCTGATTGCAGCTCCTGGTGGTGATGCGAATGCCTTTAAGGATGAAAAGGCTTCTATCCTTTCTACTATGCCGAATTCAGCTATTGAGGGTTCTGACCTTACCGCAAGCCAAAGTGGATATGGTTATATGGATGGGACTTCAATGGCTTGTCCGCATGTATCGGGGGTAGCAGCTTTAGGTTTGTCGTATGCAGCAAAATTGCGTAAGCATTATCGTGCGTCGGATTTTAAAGATTTGCTGCTGGCGTCGGTGAGAGATTTGAGTGGCAATCTCTCAGATGAGAAGAGTTATTGGGAAAATTGGGGAAGTGTAGGTGAGGCTGCTCCTCATTTGAGAATGAACTTACCGGCTTATAGAGGTAATATAGGAGGCTTAATCGATGCACAGGCTGTGCTGGCCAATATTGATGGCAGTAATTTTGGTGCCCAGCCAATGCGTGTACCTAACGTGTACGTAGCACTTGACGCCACAGAAACGGTGAATTTGAACAGAATCTATGCGGATAATGTGACAGCTACGGAATTTAATGTCGTGGATAGCAGTATTGCGGCTGTATCGTTGGATAATAATCAGCTGAAGGTAAAAGGTACCAAAGTTGGAACCACTAAAGCTTCTGTGACCAATAGCGATGGCAAGACACAAGAATTTGTGATTACGGTGCGTAAGGCTACTGGAAATGGATGGATGTAATCTTGTTTGATTTTTATGAGAACTGTAATTATCTGGATGTTCATATTACTTTCTGTGCCTTTTTTGATGGCACAGAAAGTTTTCTCCCAAAAAGAACTGGATGCCGTATTGAATCCTGTATTGATGGAGCATGCGGAAGAAATGCTTCGCTTTGAACGTATGGAGATAAATGCAGGAACTCTGTCTGAGGATGACAAGCCGCAAGTTTTTACTTTTACTTGCACGAATGTCGGAAAACAGAAGATAGTAGTCACAAAGATTTCTACTACATGTGGATGTACAAACGCTCATATAGATTCTCCAGTGATAAATCCGGGAGAAAAGGCTGTGATTCAACTGACTTATAATCCGTTCGGACAACCAGGAACTATTTATACCCGGGCATTTGTATATGTAAGCATTTCGGAAAAGAAACCAATTGCTGCATTGACCATTTCAGGAAAGGTTACTCCTTCATCGGCTTTATGGAGAGATTACAGGTATACCATGGGGCATTTAAAAATACGTGCTAAGACAATAAACATGGGAACTGTCACTGCGACTATGCACCGCAGAGTCGAGCGGATAGCTTGCGCTAATGCAGGAAATGAGCCTTTAAAGGTAAGTGCTGTAAAGGGATTTCTTCCAGAATTTTTGAAGTTAAGAACGGAACCGGAGGTTTTAGAACCTGGACAAGAAGGCTTATTGATGGTAGAACTGGATGGAAGAAAACTTTCCGGGCAGAAGGGGAAAAAGTCATTCAATGTTTTACTTGAAGGTGTTTCCGGACGACCATCCGATAGGACAATAAAAATCAATATGGATATAAAATAATAATATTTATAAATAGGAAGATATGGTAAAATTCATATTTAGAATTATGATGTGCATCTCGTTGTTAGCAATGACGACGGCTTGCAGCAAGGATGAAGAAGCTCCAGTGGTATATCAGGAGGTAAATTATGCCACTATGAATGGAACGTGGATGTTGACTGAGTTCAATGGGGCACCTTTACAAGAAGGTCAGTATGTATACATCACTTTTAATAGAAAGGAACATACTTTTGAAATGTATGAAAATATGGGAAGTATGTATTCGCATAAATCTACAGGTTCTTTTGAAATTGAAGAAGATGAAGATTTAGGGTATATTTTGACAGGTGAGTATGATTATTCACATGACCCGTTGAAAGAATACATTGTATCAGAAATGACAGATGAAACAATGAAGTGGACTGTAAAGGATAATGCAGAAGACGTATCTGTATATACACGTTGTGCTGAAATTCCTGAAGATATTCTGAATGGGAGCAGAAGCCTGAAATAATACCTGTTTCCTTTAGAAGGAGAAATTTAAATATCCTGTTGTCAATATGTAGGTTGGCAACAGGATATTTTTGTTTAATATCAGTTCCCAAACCGTGAGGTATCCACTTCCTTCACTTCTTTTTTCTTGTAGCCGCCAAAGCGGTAGCTGAACGAAAGGGTAATGCTCTGCATGTAGCTTTTGGTGTTCATGTCGAGATGTTGCGCACCGTTCCGGACTTTTGTTTTGGGATTCATCGTATTGAATAGGTCACGTCCTTTCAGTTGAAGCATGGCTTTGTCTTTGGCAAAGGTATAGCGCAAGGCTGCATCTACGAAGGCCACTGGCTGAATGTCGTAACTGCCTTGTATGGATTTTGTTTGTCCGAAAGCGGTAACCTCCATTTTCAGGTTAGGCTGGCGGCATAGCTGGAAGGTATGTGTCCAGTGTCCTACGCCGACCCATTGCTTCTGATTGAAAGGTGCATCGTAATATACACTGGCCTTGTCGTGTTTCAAGGTAGCCTGTAGGGTGAGACGGCTGTCCCACCAGCTTCCTGCCTTGAAAGGGAGAATGGCCGTGAAAGAAAGGTCCTGAGCGTAATCCCAGTTCTGCCAGTTGTAGATGGCTTTCAGACGGTCGGAATCCAGGTAAACGGTCTGCATGAAGTAGTCGGGTGTATAGCTGTAACTTGCCTGAAAAATGTATTTGCTTTTCAGAATGTAGGTCAGGTCGACGTTGTAATCGGTGTAGGGACGAAGGAACGGATTGCCCAGACTTTCGTTGTAACCGTTCAGGTAGCTGGTGGCGCCACTCAGTGTCCAGTAATCGGGATAAGTCTTGTCAGAACTGAAAGACAACTGGAGAATGTGCGAGGCAGACGGCATGTAGTTCAACTGGAGGGTGGGGTAGACAGCCCATTTCCGGTACTCTTGCATCTGGTAGTATTCTATTGTGGCAGAGGCACTCAGGGTCCATTGGGAGTTGAACGGTTTGTCGAATCCGGCGTAGACGTTATAGGTGTATTCACGGATACGGCTGTGCAGGTTGTTGCCTTGCATTTCCGGCAAATCATAGTTTTGAGTGTTCCGGTTGTTGACGTAAGTAAAAGAAGTTCCGTAGTTCAGGGTCCAGTTTTGTGACAGTGTGTGATGCTGGTCGGCATAGATTTTCCAGCGGTCAATGTACTGGTCGGAACAGCTTATGAAGCGGGTTTCTACCTCTTCCGGACTACGGTCGAAAAAGTCTTGTGTATCGGTCGAGGTAAAATACGTGTAGTCGGCTCCTGCTTGAAATCCGAATCCGGAGGTATAATACAATGCGGCATTGTGCATCTGGTGGTGAGCCTGAGAATGATTGAATGATTCGGAAATATTCCCGTTGGAATGGCTGTCGCCGGTTTTGTCCGGACTGAACTGGGTGGTATAGGACAAGTTCAGCGAGTTGTCTTTATCAAATTTATACGTCCCTCCGACGCGCAGGGTGTGCGTCAGGCTACGTCCTTCATTGTCCGTCACCTGATTCACGTCATATATCTGCTCCTTCACCGTATGACGGGCGATGAAATCAATGTAGCCACGGGTATAGTTGCTCTGAAGGTTGTACATGAAATCGAGGTCAATTTTAGGAGAAGTATAGGCCAGTGTGACGCCTCCGTTGCCTCCGGCTTCCTTCTGCTGTTTATATTCACCGTTGACTTCTCCTTGCAAGCCTCCTTCGCCGGGTTTATATCCTTTCAGTACAAGGTTGATAGCCGCACCGCGCACGTGGTATTGCGGAGGAGCACTGTACATTACTTCCGCTTTTTCCACGCGCGAGGCCGGCATACCCTTTAAGAGAGTGATGAGTTGTTCGTAGGTCATGGACGAGGGACGTCCGTTCAGCAGCAAACTGACTCTGCCTGCTCCGGCCAGTGTCAGTACATCGTTCTGTTCGATAACGCCCGGAAGTTGTTTGAGGGCTTCGTACGCGTTGGTGACTAGCCGTTGGGAGGTCAGCTGCGGCATGTCATAGGTCAGTCGGCTGCCTTCCACGGTGACCAGCGGGCGTTCGCCTTGTACTACGACTTCCTGAAGTGCGTAGTCTTTCGGTTGCAGTGTAAACGTACCGGCATCAGTCCCTGTGCCTTCTTTCTCCTGCGGTTCATACAGCAGGTGTTGGAACAGCAGACGATAGTGTGCCGGCTGGTGATTCAGCAGGAAAGTACCGTCAGCATTTGTAATGGTAGCTTCTACAAATATGGAATCGGGTGTTTGAAGCACGACCGTAGCCCCGTCAATAGGCTGACGGGAAGGGTCGGTAACTTTGCCTGTGATGATTTGTGCGGTGGCTGTTCCGAGCATCGTACCGAGCAGTAACAAGATGCTCACTAAAAAATACTTTTTCATATCGTTCGTGTCTTTATCTTTCATTATCTTTGACACTGCAAAACTAAAAAGCCCGTTTCGCTTTTTGGGTTAAGGCAAGGTTAACGCTACGTTAACGTCTTTCGTTTACGTGAAGAATATACGCTTATGAAGATGAAACACATTCGCTGGATTGCGGTAGTGGGACTGATTGCGATTGTCGAACTACAGTATGTCTGGCTGGTCAACACTTACAAACTGACCCGTGAGAACGTCATGCGGCAGAGCCATGAGCTTTTTAAGGATGCGGCACTTAAGGAGGCTTTTGATCGGATAGGCCTTTGGAAAGAGTTGCATGGGAAGAAGGATTCCACGTACACGTATCGGTTTGACCTGAATGAGGACGTGGAGGATGACGAAACACAGACTCCAACTCCGGAAACACGTCAGTTTATTGAATCGGCTGTGTTCATCGCCATACAGGAAGGGGTATCGAATACGTTCAAGATGGATGTGTCCTTGCATAATCTGGATTCTATTTATGCCCACATGCTGGATTCGGTCGGTATTTCGGCCAAGGTATCGACTTGTATGACGGATTCGTTAGGTAATGTGTTGCGGGCATCCTCTCCACAGGCAAAACTGGAAGGACAAAAATACTTGAGAACAAGGCTGGTGCCTATTAATAGGGCATATACCCGCTATCTGCAAGGGGTGATTCTGAATCCTTACTGGGTGATTTTCCAGCGTATGACTTTGTTGCTGATTGCCACGGTGCTGATTATGGTACTGGTCATTATCTGTATTGTGTATCAGATTCGTGTCATTATCCGGCAGGACAAGATAGCCAAGGTGAGGGAGGATTTCTCGTATGCCATGATTCACGACATGAAGACTCCGCTGAGCTCCATCCTGATGGGGACGGAGATTCTGGAAAGCGGACGCCTGGACGGACAGCCGGAAAAGAAAGAACGTTATTTTCGTATTGTGAAAGAGGAAGGAGAGCATCTGCTGGCGTTGACCAACAAGGTACTGACGCTTTCCAAACTGGAGAATCATGCATTGAAATTGCAACAGACGGATTGTCTGCTACGCCCGATTCTGGAGGATTTGGCGGAGAAGTATAAGGCAAAAACTGCTAAGCAGGTTGCGTTTGTATGGAACTTGCAGGAAGAAGTGGTTTGGGCAGACGAAGAATTTCTGAGGGAAGCGCTCAGTAATTTGATAGACAATGCATTGAAATATTCGGGTGAAGCCGTGGAAATTACATTTCTTTCGGAACGGAAAGCGGATGGAACAGTCTGTGTGACGGTGGCCGACAATGGTTTCGGTATTCCGTTGAAAGACCAGCGGAAGATTTTTGAGAAATACGAACGGGCGGCAGCCAGTGAACGCAGTCGTTCCGGTGGAGCATCTGGTTTCGGACTGGGACTGAATTATGTGCTTCGGATTATGGAAGCACACGGCGGACGGGTCACGCTGGAAAGCATGGAGGGGGAATACAGCCGGTTTACCTTGGCTTTTCCTCCGGAGAGTGCCCTGGAGAATAAAAAAGAGGAACGATGAAATGGAAGAGATAATCAAATTGTTGTTGGTGGAAGATGACGCGAATCTGTGTTATATCATTCAGGGTGGTCTGGAGGATATGATTGGAGGGTATAAGGTGCTGACGGCATCCAATGGCGAGGAAGGACTGGCCGTTTGGAAGGCACAGCAGCCGGATGTCATCGTAGCCGACATTGAGATGCCGGTAATGGACGGATATGAGATGGTACGGCGTATCCGGGAGCAGGATGAGCATGTGCCCCTCTTGTTTACTTCCGGGCGTGTGTCACCGAAAGATGTGGTGAAAGGTTATGAACTGGGTGTGAATAACTATGTCAAAAAGCCATTTCTGGCCGAGGAACTGCATGCACATATCACGGCACTGTTGAAACTGACGCGAGGGATGTCGGCGCAGAAAGAAGTCCGGGAGGTACCCATCGGGAAACTGTTTTCCTTTGATACGGTGCGTGGCGTATGGAAACAGAAAAGGGGAGAAGAACGGATGCTGACGGCGCGGGAAGCTGATTTGCTGCGTATGTTGTGTGAGCATAAGGGACAGATTGTGCGGCGGAAAGTCATCTTGTCGCGTCTATGGAATACGGAGGAAGATTACTTTGCTTCGCGCAGTTTGGATGTATTCGTGTCTCGCTTGCGCAAACTGTTAGTGGCCGATGATACGGTGGAACTGAAGACCGTGAAGGGAGTGGGTTTGATGTTGGAAGAAAAAGTCTAATTTAAAATACAAAACGAATATGCAATATTTTAAAAGTGATTACATGGAAGGAGCGCATCCGTTGATTCTGGAGCGCTTGTGTCAGACGAATATGGAGAAAACTTCGGGCTATGGCACGGATGAGTATTGTGCATCGGCTCGCCGGAAAATTGCAGAAGCTTGCGGGTGTCCGCAGGCGGAAGTACATTTCATGGTGGGAGGTACGCAGACCAATGCCACGGTCATTACGGCCTTGCTTCGTCCGTATGAGGGAGTGATTGCGGCAGAAACGGGTCACATCAACCAGCATGAAGCCGGAGCGGTGGAAGCAGGAGGGCATAAGGTGCTGGCCTTGCCTCACCACGAAGGAAAACTGGATGCGGCAGAGGTAGACCGTTATGTGACGGCTTTCTATCAGGACCCGAGCTGGGAGCACATGGTGGCTCCGGGAATGGTGTATGTGTCGCACCCTACGGAATATGGTACACTTTACACGCTGGATGAACTGAAGGCCTTGTCTGCCGTGTGCCGTAAGCATAAGATTCCGTTGTTCCTCGACGGAGCTCGTCTGGGGTACGGACTGGCAGCGCGGGATACGGATGTGACTTTGAAGGACATTGCTTCCTTGTGTGATATTTTCTATATTGGCGGAACGAAGGTTGGAGCCTTGTTTGGCGAGGCGGTCGTAATTCCGCAGCCCGGACTGATTCGCCAGTTTGATACAATTGTCAAACAGCGGGGTGTGTTGCTGGCCAAGGGACGTCTGTTAGGTTTGCAGTTTGATACCTTGTTTACAGATGGCTTGTACCTGAAAATTGCCCGTCATGCCATTGATATGGCTGACCGGATTGTGGAAGGACTGAAAGTAAACGGTTATACATTCTACATTCGTCCGCAGAGCAACCAGTTGTTTGTACAGCTTGAAAACAGCTTGTACGAGAAACTGGCACAGCGCATCGGCTTTGAGGTGTGGGAAAAACGGGCTGACGGTACGACAGTGGTACGTATCGCGACCAGTTGGGCCACACGTGAAGAAGATGTGGCTGAGTTGCTGGAAGAGTTGAAGAATAAATAATCTTAGGTAAAGATAAAAAGTAACAGCCTCGCAACACTTACGGAATCGAATGCCGTAAACCTTGCGAGGCTGTTTTTTATTTCTCGGTTTCTTCCTCTTTGAACCAGGAAGCATACATCAGATATCCGTTGGCAATCTTCTGATTCAGTTCCTTGCTCTGTGCAGGGTCAACTTTCTTGATAAACTTGGCGGGTACGCCGCCCCAAAGCGTATGCGGCTCAATGACGGTATTGGCAAGTACCAGTGCGCCGGCAGCCACGATGGCTCCTTCACCTACTACGGCATGGTCGAGCAGGGTAGACCCCATTCCAATCAGGGCATTGTCGTGCACACAAGCTCCGTGAAGTGTCACATTGTGGCCGATGGATACGTCATTGCCTATTTCTACGGTTGATTTCTCATATAATGTATGAAGTACGGTACCGTCTTGAATGTTCACACGGTCGCCGATACGGATGGAGTTTACATCTCCCCGAAGTACTGCATTGAACCATACGCTGCAATCTTTTCCCATTACTACATCGCCGATGATGGTGGCATTGTCGGCCAGATAACAATTCTCACCGATTTGAGGAGTAAACCCTCTTACTGATTTGATAAGTGCCATAGGTAAATCATTTTTAAGAGGGGCTAAGTTAGCGGATTTTTGGAGAAATATCGATTTTATTTTTCGGAAAAAACTTTATTTGCTTTTAGAGGATTTCAAAATAATTCTTTGTACTGTGTCTTTCATAGTATTAGATTTAAGGTTAACAAAGGTT
>ERZ791849.547-NODE-547-length-12250-cov-2.48044_pt1 | contig 12250 bp, 10 predicted proteins | sample MGYA00510288_ERZ791849 | MGnify/ENA primary metagenome ERZ791849 (study PRJEB30046, sample SAMN00715262) | human gut metagenome | study: EMG produced TPA metagenomics assembly of the A metagenome-wide association study of gut microbiota in type 2...
CTCGGCGATCTCGGCGGTGCGGTCCGTGGAGTTGTTGTCGTACACGTAGATGGTCGCATCCGGCAAGGAGTTCTTGAAGTCGCGCACCACCTTGCCGATGGTGACCTCCTCGTTGTAGCAGGGGAGGAGTACGGCAATGGAGGTATCATTATTTGCTTCAGGCATATATACAACTATAACGGTTCCACTGGTCTTAGATATATGTCGGTTATCGCAAAGCTAAGGTTGAAATGTTGCACAAATACTTGGGAGGCAGCCATTGATGTGGGCTCCATGTATGTTGGTATTAGAAATATGAAGCTGACAAGAAAGGCCGTCGCATGATGGTTGTTGAAGCAAACCGGCCCCGCTTAATAGAACTAATAGTTAGTGTCGTGCTCGGTGTTGGTGCTGTAATTGCGGTGATGATCCGATATACTTCGGACATTAGTTATGCGTCAATTCAGTCGTTCTGTTCGCAGGCTTTAGACTCTGTGGCCAACAATGGTCCATTGGCCCCATTTATTGTTGTGGTGGCATTGGCATTTGTAATATATCGATGTATACCATCTGTCTCTGCCGGTAATATGCGCAGCTATATTGTGTCAGGCATATGTGCATTGTTGTTGTCTCTGACATTGATTGTTCCCGGTCAGTGGTCTGAAGGGCAAGAAAGTTCTACTGGATATCCGTGGTATTCCAATGGAATAATTGCTTTTGATTCGCCAGTGTATTGCGTGGTATTCCTTTTGCAGTGGTTGACTGTCTCTGCAGTGTTGTTTGTAGTATTTTGTCACTTATTTGCAATTGATTCATACAATTCGCGTATGGTTAGGTTGGAGAAGGATGCAAAATTCAGCGTAAAGACGCGCCTTGATAGTTTTATTTCTAGCCTTGATTTGAAGCCTAGGCATGTCCTCACCTATTCTGTAATACTGTTTATTTGCTGGATTCCCATCCTTGTCATCAATGGGCCGGTTATTATCCCTATGGATACCATGGTTCAGCTTATTCAGATGCGTGGTTTCCGCGTGTGGGATCCGATGATGATGACTTATCTTGATGGGTATACACTCTCAGATCACAATCCGTTCTTTGATTCTTTCATTTACGGAGCTTTTGATCGTATAGGACTCATGCTCGGACATGAGATGTGGGGATTCGTATTATACATATGGGGGCAAGCATTTATTGGTGCGTTCTCATTGGTATTGATGTTGGCGTGGATTAATTCGCGAATACATCTTAATTCAAAAATCATGTTGTTCTTTATGGGGTTTGTTGCTTTTGTGCCCTCCTTCTCATCTTATTTAACTGTGATTATGAAGGATTCAACTTGGATTCCTTTTTTCACAGTATGGATGGTGTTGTATTTTGAACTAGTATATAGGCTAAAAAATAAGAAGAAAATTAGGTGGGAATTTGTCTTCTTGCTAATTGTTGTATCCGTTCTTGCAGGGTTGATGAAGAAAACTTCAATATATGTGACTACGCCTTCATTATTCCTGTTAATTATTTTCTGTCGGGATAAAATTAAGATTGCCGCTTCCGCTGTTGTGCCAGCTTTGATTGCCATTATATTGATTCCGTCCGTGGTATTCCCAATAATGAAGATTGCTCCAGGTGGTAGCCAAGAAATGTTGGGACTGCCGATGCAACAAATCGCTAAAGTACTACTTGAACATGAAGGGGATATTTCTCAGAAAGACCTTCACGTTATTTCGGAAGTTATGGATACCGAAAAAGCGAAGAATTCATGGAAGCCATCAACCGAGGATCCAGTAAAGCAATCGTTTCGCACTGGTGTTTCTCGTTCAGGAATTATTTCATTTATCATGGTATGGTTGAAATTATTCTTCCGCTATCCTGCAGAATATTTTGCAGCGGTGCCTTTTTTGCGTAATGCTTTCTTAATAGGACCGACGTACTACACAAACGGCAGTCTGAAATGTGGGTGGGAGCCCAATGGGGGGTATGCCATTCTTTCGAATGTGCCTGATTGCAGCTATTCCTGGGCGCAGGAGCATGTTTCCAATCCGTTGATGAATGTCTTGAATCGTATTCCTCCCTTTTCTCTGATTGGCGCAGAGGGTCTATTCACGGCATGGATACCGTTGCTATCCCTAGGGTTTTGTGTATACAAGCGAAATTGGAATAATCTACTGCTATATTTACCTGTCCTATTTATGGCTGTATTTCAGTTATTGCTTCCTGCGCATCAAGTACGGTACTCACTAGGTTTCTTATTCTCGTTTGCGTTGGTGGCAGTTATTCCTTGGATCTCGATGAATGTCGGAACTGTTTTGGCTGTAAGTACGCCATCAACTAATGGTACGAATGATATCTGCCCCGGTAAAAAGGATTGAATGCTATGTGGTTCATATTTATTGTTGCTGTTTTATGCGGGATTATACTGCTTTACCTACCAGGCGCATTGCTGCTGCGTTCCTTTAGATTGTCATTATTGGGCAGTTCTCTTTTTGCCCCTCCCGTAACAGTTGCTCTGTATGGGGTATTGGCCATTATCTATTCGGGTATGGGGGTGCGCTCTTCATGGATCACACTCTTTCTATTTCCATCTTTAATCGCGTTGATATTGATGTTGGTGTCGTCCATTATTTCTCGACGGGCAATTCGGTCGTCTAACTCTGATGCAGTGGATTCGGGAGCCGGGCTGTCGAGGATAAATGTATCTTCTGGATTGCAGGACTGCCGTCGAAACTGGTTCATAATGCTTCTCTATGTGGCTGTTGGGGTAGCCGTTACCGGTCATCTATTCATTAAATGCTTGGATGGGGCAGATTCGGTTTCGCAGCTGTTCGACAATGCTTGGCATTTGGGCATCATCCGGAAATTTGTTGATACCGGCAATTACTCCACGTTGGTATCTGGGGATATTATCTCAACCGTTGGCTCAAAATTCTATCCGGTGGGTTGGCATTCGCTGGTCGCTCTTGTTATTTCCATGACTGGTGCGAGCATCGGTATTGCAGAAAATGCTGTTATCGCCATGCTGTGCGCGATTGTTTTTCCTGTTTCGATGTTTGTCTTATTCCATTGCTTGTTTGCTGGCCGGACAAAGCTCATAGCTATTTGTTCGCTTACGCCGTTGATGTTTGCCGCATTTCCGTGGCGGTATATCACTTTTGGCCCCCTTTATTCCAATTTACTATCATTCGCAATAACGCCATTGGCGATGACTTTATTGATCAAACTTTTGGAATCCGTGACTCAGCTTAAGGATAGAATCTGTTTGGGGGCACTATTTCTTGTCTCTATTGTCGGCATCGCTATTGCCCAGCCCAATGCCGTGTTCACCATCGGAATTCTTATTGCGCCGTTCCTGTACGCACAAATTCCTGCGTATCTTGAGAAGGCAAATTTCTCGTCGCATGTAAAGTGCGCGTGGTCCGTTGCTGCGTGGATAGTTATATCATTGCTGATTGTTGCTATATGGATGTTCCTATATAAGGCACAATTTATGCAACGTACCGTGACTTGGGGCTGGCCATCGTTTGAGGGTAAGGCTCAGGCTTTTATTGATATTGCTTTTGTTGGTTTCCGTCTAGCTGAGCCGCAGATTCTACTCGGACTTTTAGTTCTTACTGGAGTTATTTACACGCTGTTGAGGCGTGAACACCTCTGGATTTCCGTTTCTTATGCCATCATTTGTGCTCTTTATGCGTTAAGTTCTTCCACTGACGGCCGTGCGAAGAATGTATTGACAGGTTTTTGGTATCATGATTCGTATCGTTTGGGTGCCTCGGCGGTGTTCTTTGGGGCGGTGCTAGCAGGTCTAGGTATTTATGTGTGCCTTACAGCAGTTCAGCGCTTGTTGCGTCTGCTGTCTTCGGATTCAGTGCTGAAGTATGAGCAACGAATGCTAACTGTCGTAATGATTGTTGCTATAAATGTTGTTGTTTTCTTCCCTAGCTATTCTTTACCGGGCAGATATGATGTCACCACCGCTTTCGGTGCCATCCGTCGTGACGTGACTTTTTGGAATTCACTGCAAGAGCCAAAAAGCTATAGTGCAGATGAACGTCGATTTGTTGAGAGAGTTAAGAAAGTGGTGCCTAGCGGTGCTGTAGTGCTGAATCAGCCTTATGACGGAAGTGCGTACGCATACGGGCTTGACGATTTGAATGTGTATTACAAAGCTTGGGAAGGCAATTGGATGGGCAAGCCCACCCGAGAGAACCAGCTGATAAGCACCAAGCTTAATGAGATAACGTCAGATTCAGGCGTGAAAGAGGCTGTAAAAAGTACAGGTGCGCGCTATTTGATTCTTCTTGATCGTAGTGATTATACGACCAATTCGGAAGATCCGACTAAGATGACTTCGATGTATGCAAGCTATATCAAGTCTTCATGGCATGGCATTGATGCAATTAACGATGATAGTTCTGGCTTCACTAAAGTGCTGGAACAAGGTGATATGCGTCTCTATCGTATTGACTAGGAATAATAGATATTGTGCGGAGAATGATATATTCTCCGCACAATCGATTTATCTGATCTTCGTGAGTTTCGGCTTAAGTATAGAAAGTAGTGGATTAATAATAAGCGAATGAATCCCCCAGCTTGCTGCCAGCAACACGATATATAGGGTAATGATCTCCATTGGTGCGATGACCATCTTGCTTAAGATTGACGGTGGTTCGGGAACCCGAAACACAAAACTCCAAAGATACTGTTTTACAATGAAATTTTCATGAATCAGGTACACGCCTAGGGTGGCCGGAGAAATAGCAAGAACTATTCTTCCCAAAATGGAGCTATGTTCTAACGGTTTTGTCTGAGCGACCCAGATAAAAATAACCGTACCAATGATTACCGCAAATATAGGTGAAGCACCACTTCCCGCGGTAAAGAGGTTAGACGGATAGCCAAGCTCGGTGATAATGTGGGCGCCGCTGCGAACGATATGTGTACCTACAGTACAAAGTGCGAAGCAGATGAGAATGACAGGAAACACTATCCAGAATCGTATAGTTGGAATTAGCTCTGAATAACGTCGAATGACTGAACCAATTAGGTAGAGGCTGACGAAATAACCGATATCTGTAAAGTATTGCAGAGTAAGAGGGTTAAGTATTCTCCAAATAAAGGTAACCCATATTGTTATGCCAGTTAGAAGCAGGAAGTTACGCTTTGTTAGATGTTCAGCTAATACATTAATAAATGGAGCCAATGCCATCATAACGAAAAAAGCGCTGATGAACCAGTAAGTTCCCATTGTGACTGGGAACACCGCTGCGAGTGTATTACGTATGGTTAAGAAAGTAGGTTTGTGCCCACGTGCAACGATTATTGCAATGTATATTATGTAAATACCTGCCGTATACACCACAACCTGTACCCATAGTTTAATCATCCGAGGAATTGGCGAATGAGTACTGGTAGAAAGAAAGTATGCAGAAATCAGTACGAATAAGGTTACGCCGATTTGACCGGTCATGATGAGTGAGTCGTGCGCACTCGCCGCCCACGATCCAGCGCGGGCAGGATCGGTATGCACAGCCCAGTTGTCTGATGCAAAGTAATGGGTGGCGACAATGAGCAGCATCGAAAAGATACGTAATAATTCGAATCGCCAGTCACGTTGTTTAGACGACATCTTTTCCTCTCCGTGTCTTTCGAATCCTTATATAGGCAATCTTTCCGGTATATCTGTGTAGGATTATCCCACAGCCCATACTGTTTGGCTTTACCTGAATGTCGTATGGTGTATTCGCAAAGCAATCCGTCAAAATTGTGCCTACTGTCTGGGCGCGCTATACAATAACCCCATGCAACAGTTTTTCCAGACCGAACATACCACTGAGGGACTCTTCGAAAAATTAAGTGAGCGTTTGAGTCGACTTGTCACAGCTGCCGTCAATTATCACTCCCTTATTCAACCCGGAAGAACCTTGCATTACAAGGTGTACATGGGCGAGGCATGGCAATACCCGCGTCTTACGGACATTTCCACGTTAAATGGCGTCTGCACAGATGGTGCGACTCTGCTCGGTGAATTCGACGCTATCTCCACGGTGAACCCTCAATCCAAGTTTTCGCCGCATTATTTCGCCGGCGATGAGCAGCTGCTTGATCAGAATGTACGGTATCTCCTTTTAACTCCAGATAATGCTACTGATGAGGATGTGCGGGAGCATGCGCCGAACCAAAGTCGGGCGAGCCGACTCTACAATCGGCTTGAATACGAGATGCCGGTGACATTCGATTGCGTTCGAGAAGCTCTTCGTGCTGAGCGCGAGCGTAAGAGCCGCCGTTCTATTGCTGAGTATCAGCCCAACACGGTGGAAGTGGCTAATGCAGGCGAAACGCATCACCCTTGGGTGGAGATTCAGCCAGGCGGTCGTGTTCCTAATGCGCCTAAAGCTGTTATTGTAGCTATGCATTGGCTGCAGGCTGGTGGTGCTGAACGTTGGGGTATGGAAACGATTGCCCTCGCCAAGGAAGCCGGTTTCATCCCGATTGTGCTCACTGATTGTGATAGTCATCAGCCATGGATTACTGATCCAGCGTGCGACGATGCTCTGGTCTTACCGTTGACACAACCATTGCAAGAGCGCGTTGGTGATCCCACTATCCTGCGCGCATTGTTCGAGCAGTTTGACATTCGCGGCATTCTCATTCACCACTGTCAGTGGATGTACGACAGGGCATGGTGGGTGAAGCAATATTTCCCTAAAACGTTTATTGTGGATTCATTGCATATCGTTGAATATGTGCACAACGGCGGTTATCCCTATGAATCCGTGGCGCGAGACCACTGGATTGATCTTCATCACGTTATCTCCCCGCAATTGGAACACTGGCTGGAGGATGTCCATAAGATTGCTCCTTCCAAGGTGGTTGATGCCCCGTTGATTGGACTCACGTCCGACTCTGCAGGCATGCACTATTCTGAGCGCAGGAATAGCGAATGCATGAACGTGGCATTCGTCGGACGCATGGCTCGTCAGAAGCGTCCAGAGGCTTTTATTCTTGTCGCGAGGGCTTTAGAACAGGGCAATCCTGGCAAATTCCATTTCATCATGCACGGCAATGGAGATATGGATGCTTTTACGGAAAGACTCATCGAACGTTATCGGCTGCAGGACGTCATCGAGCGTAGGCCCATGAGTATGCCTGTTGCAGATACTTATCGCGATGCCGATGTGTTATTAGTTGCATCCGTAAATGAAGGTATCACGTTGACCACGATAGAGGCAATTACGGCCGGAATTCCTACGCTTTCTGCCAATGTCGGTTCGCAAGAAACACTCATACCGCCGCAGGGGCTGTTGCGACGTATGACTTCGTCGTTTGTCCATGACGCAAAATGTTCGCTTCTTCACCTGTACGATAATGAATCAGATCGCTACAAGTTGTGGGAGGTAGAGAAGCAACGTCTTGAAGCATTCTCGCACAAGGAAACTGCTGACAGCCTGTTTCGTCGCCTGCTGAACGAATGGAGTAAATAAGCCATGCCATCTGTAACTGCTACTACTGTTGCCGCAGTGGTCGTGACATTTAATCGTTTGGAAAAGTTGAAGAACGTACTCGCTGCATTGGAGGCGCAGACTCGTCTTCCGGAGCAACTTATCATCGTAAATAATGCCTCTACGGATGATACTGCTGTATACCTCAACGAATATGAGCGAGACTTTCCTCTAAAAGACAAGACGTCGATTACTATCGTTACATTGCCTGAGAACGTAGGCGGTGCAGGCGGCTTCTCGGCAGGAATGCGCAAAGGCTATGAGCTTGGTGCCGATTTTGTTTGGATTTTTGATGATGATGGCTATCCACAGCCGACCGCATTGGAGAAGCTGTTGGTCGGTTATGATCATGCGGTTGAAGGACTTGGTCCAGACGTTCCCTATGCGTGTTCCATGGTCAAGTTCATCGACGGCAGTATTTCGGAAATGAATAACCCAATTCCTACTTGGGATTGGGGACGTTTGCAGGCCATGGGCTATGACAACTTAGTAATGGTCACTCAGTGCTCGTTTGTATCTGTATTGATTCCACGATGGGTCATGGAAGCCTTCGGCCTGCCGTACAAGGAATATTTCATCTGGTTCGATGATGCTGAATACACGTTGCGCATCACTAAGGCGTGTCCCGGTGTAGAAGTGCTTGATAGCGTGGTGCTGCATGATATGGGCGTGAACCAAGGAGTCAATTACTCCATGGTGAACGAAAAAAATGTGTGGAAGTTCTCTTACGGTGCACGCAATGAGGGCTCTTATCGTTTCCATCACAGGAACAAGGGCAGTTACCTGATGTTCTGTCTGACGGTGTGGAACGCAATGCGGCGAGGTCGTGTACCAAAATCGTTGCGATTCAGGATTTATGGGCAGCTGCTTAGAGCTATTCGGTTCAACCCGAAGGTCGATTTTCCTCAGCAGTAGGTAACAATAGTTGAAAGTAGCGTGAGCATATGGGAAAGGGCATTCATGAATCAATATTCACGAGCTCTTTCCCCTGCCCATGCATTCATTGAAGCAAGAAGATATGCCGCACAGTGGAAAGAGTGTGAGGGTCGGGAACGATGATGTTAAGCGAATACAACGGTACTGATAGAGTACTGCACTTATGATGGATTTTGTCAAGAAATTGCGGGATCGGTATCACTATTCATTGGTGGTGCTGAAGGAACTGGTAAAAACCGATTTCAAACTTCGGTACCAAGGGTCATTTCTTGGCATCGGATGGTCCGTCCTACAACCGTTGATGCTGTTTTGTGTTCGCCAAGTTCCTGCGCATGTCTGACGGTACTCCCACGTATCCTGTGGTGCTGTTGATGGGCATCAGTGCTTGGCAGTTTGTGCAGGAATCCACTTCTGTGGGCCTCCGAGCAATTGTAGATCGCGGCGACTTGCTCCGTAAGATTCATTTCCCCAACTACATTGTGGTGGTGTCATCCACTATCGGCGCTTTGATTAGTTTCGCCATCAACTTTGTAGTGGTGTTGTTGTTTGCGCTATTTACGCACGTGCACTTTACCTGGCGTGTGTTGCTGTTGCCTCTCAACTTCATTCAGCTGTACATCATTGCACTCGGGCTCGCGTTGCTGTTGTCGACCATGTATGTGTATTTCCGTGACATTTCCCATATCTGGGACGTATTGCAGCAGGTACTATTCTACGCGATGCCGATTATTTACCCATTGTCGATGGTAATCGGGAATAACTCGCTGCGCGGATACGGTCTGTTGATTGCAAAGATTCAATTGTTGAATCCAATTGCTCAGGTGATTCAGGATATTCGTCATAACCTGATTGCTCCAGAGACGCAACCAACGATTTGGACGATGACTTCTAATCCGCTATTGCGGGCCGTTCCTATCGTGTTGTCTATATTAATTCTTGTTCTTGGCGTGTATGTGTTCAAACGTAACAACCGCAAGTTTGCAGAGGTGATGTAATGAGCGAGACCTCCATGAATATCAATAATGAAGGAACTGCGACTACCACCGAACGCAGTGATGATGTGGTGCTGTCTGTCAAGCATGTTGGCAAGTATTTCCGCCTGCCGACGGAACAGGCCACGGGACTAAAGCAGGCGTTTATTAATTGGACTAAAGGCATTAAGGGCTATAAAGAACAACATGTTCTTCATGACATCAACTTTGATGTACACCGTGGTGACTTTTTCGGTATCGTCGGCCGTAATGGTTCCGGAAAATCCACGTTATTGAAGATTATCTCGGGCATTTATGTACCAGATGGTGGTTCCGTGGAAGTAAATGGTACATTAGTGCCGTTTATCGAGCTCGGAGTTGGGTTCAATCCTGAGCTGACCGGTCGAGAGAACGTATATCTCAATGGAGCCCTGTTTGGCTTCTCCCATGACGAGATTGCGGCCATGTATGACGATATTGTGGAATTCGCTGAACTCGAAGAGTTCATGGACCAGAAGCTTAAGAACTACTCATCCGGCATGCAGGTGCGCCTTGCGTTTTCTGTGGCAATCAAGGCGCAGGGCGATATCTTGGTGCTCGACGAGGTACTTGCGGTCGGTGATGAGGCATTCCAGCGTAAGTGCGATGACTACTTTACCAAGGTCAAGAAAGATCCGAACAAGACCGTTATTTTGGTGACGCACAGCATGGACTCCGTAAAGAAGTATTGCAATAAGGCGATTCTGATTAAAGATGGAGACATTATTGTCAATGGCAATAAAGAGGATGCTGCTAACCGATACACATTAGAGAATCTGAAAGCTGAAGCGAAGAAACGCGACGAGGAGAAGAAGGATGATGATGGATATGCAGAAGGCTTGAACAGTAGATGCCCAATATTGCGTATTAATCCTCAGACTTCATTGGTCTGCAAAAGCAGTGATACCTTCAGATTTGATGTTGAATATGACTTCAACGAAGACACGGATTTCTACTTGGCTATTGCATTGCATGATCTTCGTCGTGGTGGAGTCGCGTATGATACGGGCTCGAAGACACTGAAGATGAAGAAACGCGGTCACCAAACTGTTCATTATGAGATGCCATTAAACGTCTTTAACAATGGTGATTTCCGTCTTGTCGCTTCGTTGCGTACACCGTCGGTAGCCAATCCAAAATCTACTGATATGGTCGCGTTCACTAATGATGCCAATTCTTGTGCATTCGTTATTCGGGATGGTAGGAATCGTGAGTATGCTCTGTTAAGCGACCGAGCGATTGAAATTACTCAGATTGCATAAATGCAAAGGTCGAGATAATGAGAATGGCACTATCTCGACCTTTAATAAAAGATTAGCTATTGACATACTTTTCTAGAGAGGCCAGTACTGCATCATCTTGAAGATAGTGATTATCAACGTGTTCATGCGAATCAATATCATGCGGGATCTGCAAAAAATCGCCATATAGATTTTGAAGGTATTTGCGCCATGCTGGCGGTGCGGGCACATCGAAATCATCAAATCTCATATTAATAGTAGGCATCCAGTCATCTATGGGATAAGGTCCAGATGAATGGGTCTCGTCGATATTCTCGATGCCTCGCACTAAGCCAGATGCAGTTTGTAAATCATCCGTGAAATTAATCTTTTCTGAAAGTGCCCGGTAGTGTTCGTCAAGGACATATTCTATTTGCTCTGCTAAAGCAGAATTATCATATAAATAAGGTGTTTTCTCCCATTCAGTTCCTGTAAATTTTTTTCGAATATCTGAGACGAAGTCGACTCGCGCTTGGGACGTGATATTCCATGCCTCTGAATAGTTTCCGGTTATTGTATCCAGTGGGAACAAATCAATAAATGTTGGATTCTTCTCATCTCTGAGTTTGAAGCGAATCTGTTTACATGGCACATACCAATCCCAGACAACTGTCACGTGAAAGGTCTCATCGTCTTGGAGAATTTGCTGTAGTTCAGCAAGCTGCTTACGAGTAATAAAAACATCCACGTCATCATCCCATGGAATAATATCATTATAGATGTACGCCCCAAGAAGAGTGCCCGAACCCATCCAGTATGCTATATTGTATTTACGACATAGTGAGTTAAATTCTTTGAATAATTTAGTCTCTGCTTGTTGGAATAACCGAGCCAGACCGTGAGCTTTTGGTAAGCCTCGGAAAAAACGTTTCTTTGCTTCCTCTAGATTTTCGTCAGAATGTCGGAAAAGCTGCCAGAACATCATCATATCGCGAGTTTGCTCATAGGAATGAGCTTCATGGGATTGGTCTTTAAGACTATCGAGTTTTTGAAGAAGTTCGGCATTTTGTGCCTGGAGTTTTTCAATGGCACCTTCAAGATATTGCATCTTGTTTATGTTTTTTTGTTCGAAGGCGTGGAAGGATCGGGATGATACAGGTAAATATTTTTTGACCTGATTGAGTAAACTCGGCATGCTTTCTCTTTTTCTTGACACGTTTATAATAAACTTATTATAAGCTCTTCCGTCATTCGGTGTTGCTTTTGTGTTGCACCCTGTGGACGTTTGTCGAATGGCTACCTGTTGTTTGCTTCATCTTAAAGAAATCGGTACCTGTAAGGTACCCTTTGCCGGCGGTCATGTCGTACTGGATGAGCTCATAGTCGTTCAATGTGTTCTTGGCCTGTTTGGACAGGTTCTTGCGTTTGACCGTGTTGCCGTTGCGGTCCAGATATGTTGTGGACGTGTCGGTGGTGAACCCGCCCGCGCCGAGCACCAGACGTTCTAGTGCAGGAATATCGGTTCGCGCTTGAGTGAGGAATGCGAGGTATGGCGAGACCTTGGCGTTCATGTGTTCGGCTGCCATCTCCATGAAGTAATTCGGAGACGTGT
>ERZ791849.553-NODE-553-length-12065-cov-2.98826_pt1 | contig 12065 bp, 17 predicted proteins | sample MGYA00510288_ERZ791849 | MGnify/ENA primary metagenome ERZ791849 (study PRJEB30046, sample SAMN00715262) | human gut metagenome | study: EMG produced TPA metagenomics assembly of the A metagenome-wide association study of gut microbiota in type 2...
GTCCGGCTGAAAAATGTGACCTTCCGGCCAGCGGACAGCTGTCAGGCCAACTATATGCTCCGGGTGATGCTCGCCCGCAATGTGGAATTTGTGGGCTGCACCTTCGACTGTGAGCCCAACGAGTGGGGGCGCTGCGCCGCCGACCTGTATGGCGGCAACGAGAATATCCGTTTTGAGGGCTGTGTATTCCGCCAGATGACCTCCGGCGCGTCCGGCGGCATCTGGGTGCGCAACTGGACGGACAGGGTGGAGAGCCGGAATATCCGCTTCCAGAACTGTGAATTTTACAAGTCCGGTGCCGACGAGCTGCTGGCGGTCTGGGGATGGGGCGGCGCGGTGCGGGATGTCGTCCTCTCGGGCTGCAGCTTTTATGAGACACAGACACAGGAGGGGCTGGATGCCGATCATCGCCCGGTGTGGTTCATCACGCTGGGGCAGAGCGGCATCACAGACGTCCGGATGGAGGATTGCACCGTCCGTGCGGAGTATTGCGAGACCATTTTCCGTATGGTAGGCGATAAGACCCGCGCCGTCGTGGACAACTGCGACATCACCATGAGACAGCCGGACAGCATGGCAAAGCACGATATGAAAAAGGGCGCGAACCCCATGCTGGCCCGGGGCAATGACCGTGCCGACGGCAGCACGGTCATCCAGAACAGCCGCATCACCCTGAGCGGAGACAACGGGCGGCGCATCTGCTATCAGCTCAGCGCCTTGAAAGAAAATACGCTGGACGTCTCCCTCGGCTACGGCATCGCCAGCACGAAGGAAGTCAGCGGCAACACCATCCGGGGCCGGATACGGCATAAAGTCTTTCAGGACTGCTCCGGCGTGGAGAATAACAATGTAGAAGTGCGGAGATTCTCGATCCTGGGATGAACCGCTCATAAAAAGGAGGTTTTATCATGCGAAGAAAATTTATTGCGGCGGTCACATCGGGTGTTCTGGCCCTGACGGTCATGGCAGCTCTGCCCACCCATGCGGAGGCGGTGAGCATCTGGCTTGACCTTACCCCGGGGACGGAAAGCGTCGAGACGTTCCAGTACAAGGACTATGCAGACCGCTATTCGGACGCCTACGAGCTCTATGGTTACGATGCTGAGGCGCTGTTCAACCACTATGAGACGGTCGGCAAGGCCGAGAACCGGGTAGGACGCTTCAAGAAGACGCCGGAAGAAGATGACCGGCATCCCTATGTGTGGGACGCCGATGAGCCGCTGGACCCGCTGCCGCCTTTGGACTTTCACGCGCAGCCGGACTGGTTCGATGCCCGTACCCTCCCGGAGAACCTGTCCAACGTCCGTATCATAAAAGAATATGAGCAGCTGGAAGCCTTTATAGAGAAAGACGAGTGGATCGGAGACCCCGTTCTGGTGCGGAAGGAAGAGCTTCTGGATGAGATGAGCAGCCGCGTCCGGAACTATGATGGCCGGCGCGGCGGAGCTGACTATCTCCGCGCCATCAGTCAGGACATCGACGTGCTGCTTGATTTCATGGGATAAGGATGCCATAAGATGAAAAGGGAAGAGCCTCACTGCAAAGCGGAGGGTTCGTCTGGCTCACGTTTGGTGGAGGCGATGGGAGTCGAACCAATTCCCGCCGTTCTATCGTGAAAAAATCGCAATTTTCAGTCTGAAAATGTGGCGTTGCTATGGGCTGAAATTCTGCACATAGAACCGCACCCAGTTCCCTAAAATCGGGAAGTGTGGTAAAAAGTGTGGTATTTTTCAGCCGTGCAGCAGCTTCATAAATACCGCGTTGACGGCCTGCGCTGTGGCTACATCCTCACCGGTCAGGGCGTGGGAGTAAATGCCGTATGTGTCCATATCTTCGGAGTGACCTACAAGCGCCTTGACCTCACCAGCGGGCAGCGTCTTGATTGCGGAGACAAAGCTGTGCCGCAATTCGTACAGGCTGACCGGCTGCAGATCATTGGCAGCGCAGTACACTTTCCAGCGCTTATAAAACCGGCGCTCTGTTTCCAGACAGAACACGCTTTCACAATGGCCGGTGATAGCCCTCTGAGCTTCTAGGACAGCTTTTGCAACGTCCGGCAGGACGAATGACCGGCAAGCATTTTCGTTCTTTCCGCGCGTCTCCTGCCCTTTTACGTTGATGGCACGGGAGATGTTGACGGTGCTGCCTTTGATATCTGCCCAGCGCAGGCCCAGCAGTTCCCCGGGCCGCAAGCCGGTAAGCACCGCAAATCTGTATGCGTTGATATAATCATCGTGCACGCGCTTGTTGCGATACAATGTCGTGTCGATGCTGAACAGCTTTATTAAATCATCTGGCTGCAAGACCTTCTTGCCCTTCAGGCGTGCGCTGGCTGGTATCTGTACATCCTCCGGCAGATAGGTGGACAGCTTGCTTTTGCGGCAGTATTTGCAGAAGGCACGGAGATCCCCGGCGAGTGATTGCAAGGTTTTACGGCTCTTGCCTGCCGCGTGGGCTTTGTTGATGATGGCTTGCAAGTCTGCATCTGTAAGGGCATTGACCCGCTTTTTGCCGATGATCGGCAGCACCCAGACCCGCCAGCGGCTTTCGACGGGCTCCCAGTTGCCCGCGCTGGTGGTCTGCTTCAGGCTCTCGAGCCAGAGCTTGTACACGTCCTCGACCCGGCCCGCCTTCACGCCTACGCCGTCCTCTAGCCAGGCATCAGCCTTTCGGTTTGCTTCCCGCTGGCCTGTGCGGCCGGGAGTGCTGCTGTAAAAATACCGGCGCTGGCCGTCTTTCTGCACCGCCACACGCCACCGGCTGTAAGCTTCCTGCCAAACGGCTGTGTTCGTCCGCTTGCTCATCTGCTGCACCCCCTTCCCGCTGAATATAGGGATTCTTTCTCGCGTTGGTAAAATCGTATTCTTCTAACATAACTGTTTGGCTCAATTTTGAGCTCTCCGAAGCGTCAATGATTGCCCGTCAGTGGGTACGTCGTGAAACACGCCCCACCCCACCGCCTACTGTGCTCTGCGCAGTGGGCTTTATTTTTTATCGGGAGCATATACAAGAGCTTCCAAATCTTCAACCAGCTTCAACGTGTGCGCGTCGTTTTCTTCGTAAGCCTTTAAGACTTGCTCAAAAACCGGAACGGGCTTGTTTCCATACCTTTTCCATAAATTATCTATGGCAATTTGCACAGCAGCTTTCTTCTGGATATCGGATTTCAGCGAATTGAACAAGTACCGGGCTTTGTTTTTGGCGCTTCCCGCATGGGTGGAGTCAATATATATCGCACCCTTGCTATATTCATCATCTGGGCGCTGGGGGATGAACGCAAAAAGGATTTCAGGTGCAACCGAATAACGCCGCGACATATCCAGAATAACACGCTCTCGCTCTTGATTATAAGTCGGAACGTCCCACGCCTTCCCGTTGTCCCTTGCAAGTGTTTCAGCCGCCCAAAGTTCGCTTTTTGCTTCCCTTTTGGCATCCTCAATCTCTTCTTTGCGAGGATAGAACGCTTCAACTGGAATATTCAGTGCTACAGCTATTTTTGAGAGAACCTCTTTTCGCGGCTCTCGCTTATTTCGTTCATATTGTTGAAGTGTAATTGTAGCAATTCCAGCCTTTTCGGCGAGTTCTTTTTGAGTTAGTCCGTATGCGTTCCGAAGATTTTTAATCATTTCACCAATATTCAAGCTCTTCTCCCCTTCCTATTAGAAATATATCACATTCAAAACAAGCATTCAATGCGAATTTGAAAATTTTTAGAAAAGCACTTGACGCATTCAAAACGAATGGTTATAATAAAGCCAATGAGACATTCAAAACGAATGTCCGAAAGAGAGGTGAATCAAATGGCGAAATCCATCATTGTTGATCGCGTGAAGGTCATCGCAGAGATGGCACGGCAAGACCTGACCGGTGAAGAACTGGCTCAGAAAGCCGGTGTAGGCCGCAGCGCAGTTATCAAAATGCGCAAAGGTCAACCGGTCTGGCGTACTACCGCAGGCCATGTTGCTACCGCCCTGGGCGTACCGCTGGAATATTTGAAGGAGGTGGAATAATGTATCGTTTGTTCAAGCATCTGAGGGTTCGCTTCGTCGAGCTGGACTTGAAACAATCGGAGGTAGCAAAGGCCGCAGGGATGGCTCCCAGCACGCTTTGTTCCCGGATGCAAGGGAAACAACCCTTTACCGCGTGGGAGATTCAGCGCGTGGCTGAGGTGCTAGGCATCCCCCGGGAGCAGTACGGCGACTTTTTCTTTGAACCGTCGCCCAAGACGAAAGCCGGGTGATCTGCTATCCAGTACCTGACGGACAAGACCAAGACCCCCCAGCACGCCCCCTTCCCGTTCTTCCTGCTGGAATGTGAGGGCTTGAGCTGGACGGCAGAAATCATCTATTCTTTGCTGCTATATCGGGCGCAGCTATCCAAGAAAAACCGCTGGATTGACAGCGAGGGAAGAATCTACATACAGTTCTCAAATGCCAGCCTTGCAAAAGCCCTTCACAAGTGCGAAGCGTCTGTTAGAAACGCCTTGCGAGAACTGGAAAAGGCTGGATTGATTGAAAAACGGTCAAACGCTGGTTCTGCAAATACCATCTATTTGAAACTGCCAGATTCTTCTGAAAGTCAACCTAAACCCCGTCTGAAAACAGACACCCCACCGTGTCAGAAAACTAGCACCCTACCCCACCAGAAAGCTAACACACCCCCTGTTAGAAATATGACACCCCCCTGTCAGGAAACTAACACGGGGGGTGCTAGAAAACTGACACCAAGATATAAAGATTTAGATAATAGAACAGTTAATACAACGAGAGAGAAAGCACCCCACCGAAAAAGCTACGGCAACTATGGAAATGTTTTTCTGACCGATGCAGAGTATCAGAAGTTGAGCGCAGATATTCCATATCTGGATAATCTGATAGAACAGCTATCCGCTTACATGGAGAGCAGCGGGAAGACGTACAAGAGCCATGCGGCTACCCTGCGCGTGTGGGCTGCACGAGATCGAAACCAGCAGAAGCCCCGTAGCAGCGGGATGCCTGATTACTCATTCAAGGAGGGAGAGAGCCTTTGAACCACACCATGAACGCCCTTTCTGCGCTCTTGCAGCGCAATGAGGGAGAAGCCAAAACAGACGACTACACCGGGGAAGATGGCCTGCTGCATTGTGGCAAGTGCCATGCACCCAGGCAGATGCATGCCCCGGATTACATCCGCAAGACCACGGGAGAATCCGTTGTGTGGATTCCGTGCGACTGCGAAGCGAACGAGCGCGCCACCTTGCGGCAGCAGCGCGAACAGGAACGGCGCGAGCAACAGCTCCGCACACTCAAAGTAAACGGCTTTTCGGATGTTTCAATGGAGAGCTGGAATTTTCGGAACGACAATGGACGGAACCCGCAGATGGGATATGCCCGGAACTACGTCACACAGTGGCGGGACTTTGAGCGTGAAAACATCGGCTTGCTGTTGTGGGGCAAGGTGGGCACTGGCAAGAGCTTTTTTGCCGGGTGCATCGCAAATGCGCTGATGGAGCAGGGCACAGCCGTCTGCATGACGAACTTTAGCCGGATTGTGAACGACCTGAACGGGCGCGGGAACAACCGGAACGATGTTATAGATCGCCTGTGCAGCTATCCGCTTCTCATCATTGACGATTTCGGCATTGAGCGGGAAACAGATTACACGCTTGAGCAGATTTACAACATCGTAGACAGCCGATACCGCAATCAGCGCCCGCTCATCGTCACAACAAACCTTGCACTGGGCGAGCTGAAAGACCCGCAGGACGTTGCCCACGCCCGCATTTATGACCGCCTGTTGGAAATGTGCGTCCCTATCTGTTTTACCGGAGAGAACTTCCGGCGGCAGGCAGCTGCGCAGAAAATGGCGAAAATGCAAGCAATGATGAAGCAGGAAAGGAAGTGATTTTGTGAACGAGAGCACCGACCGCAGCAGCTATGTTGAAGCCATTGTGAAGCTGCTGGGAAAAGCGGACCTGCGCAAACTGCGCCTGATCTGGGTCTATGTGGAGCGTATGACCCGCACCAACTAAACCGACCCGGCCTAAATGGCCGTGTTTATAAATTTTCAAGCGTGCCCGTAGGGCACAGAAAGGTTTACTTATGATTACTATGCTTATGGACTCCAATCTGACCATTCAGACCGATGGCCCCGACAACGCACTTCATGTGCTCAACAATGCCGTTCGCGGCAAGTCCCTGTCTTATGACGCGCCTTTTTACTGCAAGGAAGAGCGCCACCCCAGCGACGGCGTGCAGCTCTGGCTGTCTGATAAGCCGGAGGATGGTGACGACACGGTGGTGTTCATCACGCCGACCCTGAGCGCAGAGGGCAAGCCCGAACTTTCTATTGATGTGCGGCAGGGTTCGTCCCCGTATGAATTTTTGGACGATGACGAGGAAGAAGCCCCCAGTGTAGCGCCTTGCAGCGTTGACATTCTCGGCATTTCTTTGGGCGAAGAAGGTTTGCTCATTATCCCGCGTGAAGTCCGTATGCAGTGTGAACCGCTGGTTAATGCAGCGAATGCCCTGATGAACGCTCTGAATGACCTGCCCGTCAGCACCGTGGATAAAAACACCATTGCACTGCTGGCCGCTGATCTGATGGCGCAGGCAGAGCAGGAAGGTGTGAAGAACGGCGTTGAAGCCTATACGGATTTCACCCACGACATGACCCCGGGGAAGTTTGCAAAACTCGTGAAGTCTGTCAAAGACGCTTTCATGCCGTCCTGATTAAGACCGCCCGACAAACAACGAAGCCGCCTTTCCCTGCGCCAACAGGGAGGGGCGGCAAATGGCGGGACAACGCATTGCAGTAATGTTTCCCGCCCTCATTTTATCAGAAAGAAGAGGGATTTTCAATGACTGCTTATCAATTTCAGTGTACGGCTCCTGTGGCGCTGATGTTCTTCGTGGGTGCGGTGGCCTACTGGCGCACCTTCGGGTTCTGGGGCTGAGGAGGTGTGCAGCATGACTAAACAGGAACTGCACGAGCAGCTTGTGAAGGAAGCGGAAGTGTATTGCCCTAACATGACCCCGGAGAAAAGGAAAATGGCGGTCGAGCTGGTGGAAGAGGTGCTCAGCCTATCCGAAGCGCAGCGCAACCGTTTTCTCGACTTCCTGCGCCTGAACAAAAGGGCAAATGCACTCGGCCTTGACGTGGATGTGGACAAGAGTACGAAGCTCTACTTCATCAAAGACGTTGCGACCAATACCGCCGATGAACCTTGAAACCGTGGCGGCATGGTTGGACGACTACGAGAAAGAAGCAGACGAAGAGGACATTACAACGTGATTTCTTGTGTTATAGTCCGCTTTATGGTATAATAAGAGCATAGTATAGACGCTCTTTTGAACCATTACAAATAGTAAATTTTATCGGTGGTGCGTGGAGTACAGAGCACCACCCCCACCCCTGAGAGCGTGTTACAGCCCCGGAAAAGGCTGCTGCACGCTCTTTTTATTTGCCGGAGGTCATCTTATACCATGAAGAAAAGGCTCAAAAAATGCCCTGTCTGTGGGGCTGTGATGTACCAGTTTGCACCGGGAATCCGCTGTCTTGACTGCGAGATGAAGCAAGCCCAGGATGAACGGGAACGGAACCGCGTAAAAACTCTGGCATGGGCTGCATATCATCTGGAACACGGCGAACGGCTGTCACTGGGCGAAGTGGCCGCTATGGCTGACGCTATGGGCATGAGCTACGGCGCATACAGTTTACAGTTGTCCCAGCAGAAACACAATGTAGCAACAAATTGACATTTCATAGCATTATATTTGCATTTTACAACAGAATGTGGTATACTGACCATAGCAGGCGGTTTATAGCGCCGTCCGGCTCCTGACTGCTCTTTGCTGCACGGTCTGGCTGTGGGTGTGCCATGACCCACGATCAGAGCGCCCAGCATTGCAGGAGCGGACACACCCCCTTGCACCGGACTTTTCCTTTCCCCGGTGCACCATGCGCGGCATAAGGTTTGCCGCCTGCTGCTTTTTACGTCTACTCATACGGAAAATGAGGTGCTATCAATGGAGAATCCCACCACTACCCCCAGCGCCGCCCAGCAGGCCGAAAATAACGGCTCTGAGCGGACTTTTACCCAAGACGAAGTAAACACCATCGTTGCAGATCGGCTTGCCCGTGAGCGCTCCAAGAGTGCCGAGCGCGTGGGCGACCTTGACGCACGAGAAAAAGATCTGAAAGCCCGCGAGGAAGCGTTAGAAGCCAAAAGCCAGCGTTTCAACCAGTGGGAAGCCCGGGAAGCCTGCCGTCAGTATCTGGCTGATAACCATATCAGCGCGGCGCTGCTGGATAAGCTGGACACCAGCGACCCGGAAGCGTTCAAGACCGCTGTAAAGGCGGTGCAGAGCGTCACCGGCAACGGGTACACTGTCACCACGACCACCACCGGCGCAAGGGTGGACACCCCGCCCACCTGGCTTTCCCAGGGTAAAGACAAAGACGCTGAGTTGAAGCGGGCTTTCGGTCTGAACAACTGAAAGAGGATCTATAAATGGCTATTGAGTTAGCGACCCAGTTCCAAGCATATACCGATGAACAGTTTTACTCCGAGAGCAAGACCAGCCTTGTGACCAACAAGGATTTCAATTTTGATGGCGCAAAGACCATCAAACTGTACAAGGTCAAGTCCACCGAGATGGAGGACTTCAACCGCAACGGCCCCATTCTCGATGGAAACAAGAGCCAGTACGGCACGATCAGCACCCTGCAGGCCACCACCGAGACATTCACGATCAACAAAGATCGTTCGTTCACTTTCGAGGTGGACAAGATGGACACGGACGAAACCAAGATGCAGGTTGCGGCCGCCAGCGCTCTGGCACGCCAGCAGCGTGAGAAGGTGTTCCCGGAGATTGACTCCTATGTTTACAGCGTGATGGCAGCAAATGCAGGCATTAAGCCGGAAGCCGCAGCCCTGACCGCTGAGAACATCTATACGCAGATCATCACGGCAAATGCCCAGATGGATGACGCAGAAGTGCCAGCATCTGATCGTGTGCTCATTCTGACCCCGACCGCCTACACGCTCCTGAAGCAGTCCAAGGCCACCTTTGACAATCAGGACGTCGGTGCAGAACTGCGCAAAAAGGGCGTTATCGCCCAGCTGGACGGCCTGAACGTGGTCAAGATCGCGTCTAACCGCCTGCCCGCGAAGTTTGGCTTCATGATCGCGCATCCCGTGGCTACCGTGGCCCCGGTCAAACTGGCAGAGTACAAGATTCACCTTGACCCGCCTTTCCTGTCCGGCAGTCTGGTGGAGGGCCGTATTTACTACGACTGCTTTGTTCTGGAAAACAAGGCAAAGGCTATCTATTATCAGGCAATCGCCTGATATGGCATCATCTGGGCGCATGGGGCAACCTGTGCGCCCTTTTTGTATCGAGGTGAGTATATTTGAAGATCAAACTTTCAACTCCCGCAGAGGTACGCCGCACGCTGTCCAAGATCGCAAATATGCTGCTGAATAACCAGATCGACCCACAGCGGGCAACGGCTATCACAAATTGCTGCAACAGCGTTCTAAACTGCATCCGCATTGACGAACAGCAGAAGAAGCTGGCAGAGCTGGAAAAGCTGCTGGACGAGGTGGAAGCGAATGGAGCTTGACCGACTGGAAAAGCGCATCCGGGCACTACAGGCCCGGAAAGCGGCCAGAGCTGCCACGTTTGAGCGCGTGCAGGGCATCGACCCCACCGAACACGAAGCGGCTGTATACCATTCTATCCACGCGGATATCGCAGCCGATGCACACACCTATTACAATCTTCCCGGTGGGCGCGGCTCCTGCAAATCGTCCTTTGTGTCGTTGGAGATCGTGGACGGCATCCAGAAAGACCCCACAGGGAACGGCTCTGCTGTGGTGTTCAGGCGGTGGGGCAGTACCTTGAGGGAATCCGTGTTTGCACAAATCCAATGGGCTATTGACGCGCTGGGCGTGACCGACCTGTGGAGCTGCACCGTGTCCCCTATGCGCTGCACCTACCTTCCTACAGGCGCACAGATCGTTTTCCGAGGGCTGGACGATAACAGCAAGATCAAATCTATCAAGCCTGCAAAGGGCTTTTTCCGGTGGGTGTGGTTCGAGGAATTTTCAGAGCTGCCCGGAGAAAACTTTGTACGCAGCGTGATGCAGTCCGTGGGGCGTGGCGGTAAGCCTGTGGTGTTCCGCAGCTTCAACCCGCCTGTGTCCCTGAATAACTGGGCAAATAAGTTCATCCAGCAGCCCAACGAGGAAGCATTGACCCTGCATACGGATTACACCCAGGTGCCGCCTGAATGGCTGGGAGAGGTGTTTCTGAACGAAGCGCAGCGCATCCAAGCTCTGAATCCCAAAGTGTACGATCATGAGTATCTGGGCATTCCCACCGGCAGCGGCGGCGAAGTGTTCACCACGCTGGAAGTGCGAGAGATCGCGGACGAAGAGCTTGCAATGCAGTGTTACCGCTATGTTGGTGTTGACTTCGGCTTTGCGTCTGACCCTGCTGCCGTTGTGGCGCTGTTCTATGACCGCAGCACCGAAACCATCTATTTTGCGGATGAGATTTACAAGCGCGGCTTGTCAAATGAAGCCCTTGCCGCCGAGATCAGGGCGCACGGCCTTGACCATGTGGGCGAAAGCAGGAAAAACCCCATCACAGGCGCAGAAACAGCCCCTGAACAGGTTATTTATTGCGACTGCGCCGAACCCAAGAGCATCATGGACTTGCGTACATACGGCTTGCAGGCGCGTCCCTGCACCAAGCACCCCGGCTGTGTAAACTACCGCATCAAGTGGCTGCAAAAGCGGACGCTTGTAGTTGACCCCCGGCGCACGCCCAACATCTACCGCGAGTTCTCACAATATGAGTACGACACGGACAAGGACGGCAATTTTCTGCCCAGTGTGCCAGATCGGGACAATCATACTTGTGACGCAACCGCATATAGCCTTGACCGTCTTATTTTCAACAAGAACGAAGGAGCGTAAAACCATGCTGGAAATGCATCTGACCTGCCCGAACTGTGGAAAGACCTTTGTTGTGTATGACTGGCAGCTATGGAGAGACAGCGAGGAAAACGAGAGCTTTCAATGCCCCTGCTGCCATACTGCCCCGGATGAAGAAGCCTGTTACCGCCTGAAAGATGGCTTTTTGGAGCTGTGCGACGTTGACCGGCATTGGAACCACGACAAAGAGAGCGCACCGCTGCCGCCTGAAAAACAGAGCTGGAAAATCGAGATCAGACAGGGATAAAAACACACTAAAATCCGAAAATGTGGTAAATAGTGTGGTATACACAAAGAAAAGCGCCTAGATTTTAACGAATCTAGGCGCTTTTTACTGGTGGAGGCGATGGGAGTCGAACCCATGTCCGAAAAGAGTTCAGCGTAGGTGTCTCCGGGTGCAGGCGATCTACAACATTCCCTCCGCGTCACGCCGGTCGTCAGGCTAACGCTTCAGTAGCTTCATGAGTTCCTGCCGGTCCGCAAAGCTTAGGTCCGTTCAGGTGCTGTGTCTAAAGGACGCCCCGGCCCCACACGACACAAGAGTGGGCGGAACGCGCAGCACTCAGGCTGCGAGCAACTGATAATTATTGTTGTCAGTTAATTTTTTGGAGGAGTTTAGAGCAGTTCCTCCACTGCTACCCGCTGCCCAGGCCTCGCTCCCCCCGTCGAAACCTTTACGCCCCCATAAAGCGCATGTTGCCATGCGCAGAAAGCTTGGTGTTCTCAGGGCAGGAATGCTGCCTGAAAGAGATTTAGTAGAATTTGCCGTTGGACTTCACAGCCCGGTCGATGGAGCGCTTGGCGTCGCGCTTGGCGGCGTCGGCACGCTTGTCGTAGAGCTTTTTGCCCTTGCACAGGCCGACTTCCATCTTGACGCGGCCATGCTTGAAGTAGAGAGAAAGGGGAACGAGGGTGTAGCCCTGCAGCTTGCACTGCTGGTGCAGACGCCGGATCTCGGTCTTGTGGGCCAGCAGACGCCGCACCCGCAGAGGATCCTGATTGAAGATGTTGCCGTGGTCGTAGGGAGTGATGTGCATTCCCTTGACCAGCAGCTCGCCGTCCTCAATATCGACCCAGCTGT
>ERZ791849.570-NODE-570-length-11869-cov-1.97283_pt1 | contig 11869 bp, 8 predicted proteins | sample MGYA00510288_ERZ791849 | MGnify/ENA primary metagenome ERZ791849 (study PRJEB30046, sample SAMN00715262) | human gut metagenome | study: EMG produced TPA metagenomics assembly of the A metagenome-wide association study of gut microbiota in type 2...
TTTGCATTGACCACACGGTAACACGGAATTTTTTCCGGATCGGGATTTTTATGCAGTGCATTTCCGACCGCACGTGCCATTTTCTTATCTCCCGCCAGTTCCGCAATCTGTCCGTAGGTTGCAACCGTCCCTTTCGGTATCTTTTGGACGGCTTCATAAATGCGCTTTGTCGGGCTGGCAGTCACCAGATCATAGCTTTCGGCAATCATGCGCCGTACGTCCTTATCCGGTATGCTTCCGTCTAAAATCACGGTATTCCAGTGTTCCTTATTCTGATGCCACCCCGGAATCACCGCCGTATATGTCTGCCGCCAGAAATCCCGCCATTCCGGGTCTGCCTTGACATTTAAATTGATAAAGCCGTTCCGCTCATATGTCCACAAAAATGCTTTTTTACTGCCCTTTACCCGGACCAGCTGCCAATTCGTATCATGAAACGGTGCTTCCTGATACGTATCCGGAAACGACAGCCCATATTCCAATACTTCTTTCCGTGTCTTCATAATCTTCCCTCTATCCGGTTTTATTCGCTTTTAACCGGTTTAAACCCATGCCCTTACTTTTACCAGCAGGTTCAAAAAACTTTACGATACAGTGGTGCGCTTCCTGCTGTTGTCCGTATCCTGCCGCCATTTAAAAATCCCTTCAAAAAAACTGCCAAAAGCCGCTCCTTTGAAGGGATTATAGTCATGTATTATCTGTTTTCAAGACTGCTGATTAGCCACGAATCTTCTTAACAAGAGAAACAGCTTCTGCCGTCATATCCTTAATCTTGTCAAATTCGCCAGCCTTAATCATATCGCCCTTAACCATCCAGCTTCCGCCGCAGCAGAAGATCTTGTCACATTCAAGATATTCTGAGATGTTCTTTGCGTTGATTCCGCCTGTAGGCATGATTCTTACATTTGTGTAAGCTGCACACATAGCCTTGATCATCTTTAAGCCGCCAGCTGCTTCTGCAGGGAAGAACTTCACTCTTGTAAGACCACGCTTAACTGCCTGAGCCAGTTCTGAAGGTGTAACGATACCCGGAACAACTTCGATGTTCTTAGAAATACAGTAATCAACGATTTCAGGGTCGAATCCTGGGCTTACGATTAAAGAAGCACCTGCTGCAACTGCACGGTCAACCTGTTCTGTTGTAAGAACTGTACCGGCTGCAAGTACCATATCAGGATAAGCTTCATGCATAACACGGATAGATTCCTCTGCTGCTGCTGTACGGAATGTTACTTCTGCACATGGAAGTCCTCCTTCATATAATGCCTTTGCAAGTGGAAGTGCATCCTTTACATCATTTAATACGACTACAGGAATTACTCCAAGTTCTTCAAATTTGTCTGCCATTGTACTCATAATAATACAAGCTCCTTTCTTATGTGGGCTGATTTTTGTGGACAGCCTCTTTCCTCTTATCACTATTATATACATTTTTTAGAAAATTGGAAGTCTAAATTTTCATTTTTTGCAATTGTGCTTTAATTAATACGTTTTCATGTATATTTTCACGCCCCAATCAGCACCTTTTTCCCTTCAAATGCAAATCCGTATTTATAAATCTGCTGTTTGGAAATTCCCTGTAAAAGCAGTTCTTCTTCGTACCGCTTTTCTTCTATCTGGCGCAGTGCCGCCGCTACGGTGTCTTTCAGCGAACTTTCTTCCTCTTTGTCAAACACCTTGAATTCCAGAATAACCGCTCTTTCGTGCTTATCATGCGGCACCAGCATGACGTCATACCGTCCGTAACCGCTCTCCCTGTTGGAACGCACCTCATACCGCTCCCGCAGTTCAACCAGCAGTCCCAGTACAAAGCCGTGGTAAAAACGCTCCGGCTGGGTTCTTCCTGACGGGTGGCTTCCGGTATCAAAACTGCTAAACGTTGCCAGTGCCACTTCATTCATGTAGGCATTCATTTCCTTGACATCGCCCTTTAACAGTGCCTTGACAAACCCGTTGTATACATACTTTGAACCCTCAAACCACCCCTGAAACATGTTGAAAAACATGCTCATTGTTTCAAGGTTTGTGATTTTTAGATGATACCACGGCACCAGCAGTATCCCGCGGTACTCCACCTGTTCCACTTTCAGATAGCCGCCTGCCACCAATAGACTGAAAATCGCATCTTCATTTTTATCCAACTGGTCAAACACAATCTGCTCATCAAAGCTGACAACGATTTCTTCTCCCTTTAGAAGCTGTTCCATATGCTCTTTAATGCCCGGTGATGCCGTCTGTATCAGGCGATTGACCAATCCGTTTGAACTCGTGGACGCCCAGTACGGAAAGAATTTCTTCTTATCTAAAAAGTTGGTAATCGACCACGGATTGTAAATATCCTTTTTACTGCCAAACGTAAAGCCGTCATACCACTGCTTCACCGTTTTCTTTTTCTCCGAAAGACCGAATTCATCAAGTGCCGTAAACACCTCCGGTTCGGTAAAACCAAAGCAGTCTGCATATTCATCAGACGTCGTTGTCACCACATTTAAGTTATTCAAATCCGAAAAGACCGATTCCTTGGATACCCTTGTAATCCCTGTCATCATCGCACGTTCCAGATACGGATTTGTCTTAAACGTGGAATTAAACAAACTTCTGATAAACGCCGTAAATTCTTCCCAGTACCCGTGGATATATGCTTCCTGCATCGGCGTATCGTATTCGTCTAACAGGATAATGACTTTTTTATTGTAGTAGCGGCAGAGGCAGTCGGACAGCACCTTTAAGGAGCGGAACACCACTTCATTTGCAATTTCTTTATCCGAATCGGAATTATTCGTATATTCGTCAAATGCTTTGAATAAATTTTTTTCTCCATCAGTAACCGCATCGCTTTCCAGCAGATACCGGTGTGCCTGATATGCTTCGTTAATCACCGCAATAATGCTATTTTTACTGTCTTCATAGGAATCCGCCTTAATATCCGCAAACGTCAGATATATCACCGGATAACTGCCCTGCAGGCTGCGGTACTTTTCCTCCTGCCATACAGACAGTCCTTCAAACAGCTCTGTCCTGCCTGCATAGCGGTTGGAGAAAAAGCATTTTAACATATCCATATTTAAGGTCTTGCCAAAACGCCTTGGGCGGGTAATCAGCGTGATTACATCTTCCTTTTCCCACCATTCCTTTATCAGCTTTGTCTTATCGATATAAAAACTGTCCTGCATACGAATCGTGTCAAATCCCTGATTTCCAATACTTACAACCTTTGCCATACGCTACCTGCTTTCCCTTGCCACACAATATTTCTATGGCTATTATAACAATGATTGTAGGAAAGTGCAACTATATGCGCAGATTGATGCGTTCTATATTAAAAAATCCCTAAACTTTTCCTTTGATGACATGTTCTATTTCTAAAATCATTTAAAACACTAAAAAAGCGCTGCACTCCCCACTGTAAATTCCAGCCGGAGTGCAGCACTTTTTTATTATTTATTTGACTCTTTTTACGCCTTCAGCGCATTCTTTGCTTCATCCGTGATTTCTCTCTGATAAGCAATTTCGTTTTCAATGTTTCTTGCGACTTCGTTGGCAGCATATGCGGCATCTACAACCTGCTTTAACAGATTGCCGACACTGTCTGCCTTGCCCTTCTGTGCGGAAGCATTGTCATATACTTCATGCATGGAAGAAACGGTTTCTTTTACAGAGTGCTGTACCTGATTAATCGTATCTGTAATTTCCTTAGAAGACTTTGCAGACTGGGATGCAAGATTACGCACTTCGCTTGCAACTACCGCAAATCCTCTGCCGTGTTCCCCCGCTCTTGCAGCTTCAATAGAAGCATTGAGGGATAAGATATTCGTTCTGTTGGCAATGGAAGCAATGACCGATGCAAACTGCTCAATATCCGCAGACAGCTTCTCAAGCTTCTGAATCTTTTCGGATGATTCTTCCACAACTGCATTCAGCGTATCAATCATCTTTAAGATTTCTTCCACACTGCCGATACTTTCACGCACCAGATTCAAAGAGGTATCCGATGAATTAATCACATCAAACGCATCTTTTTCCAGCTTCTCCTGTGAATCATCCAGACCGTTTAAAATATTTGTCAAATTATTTACCAATGCTGTATTTTCCATATTTCCCACTTCTCCTTTTTATCCGGCACGGCAGTACGGTTTCTGCCACTGCTGCTGCCGGTTTGTTTTTTCCTGCTCCGTGTTACTATTTTATATCAGTTTCATCGCTTCACTTACATTACGAACACCAATAATATTTATTTTATCAGTTTTTCTGATACTTTTCAAGCATACTTGTGGAAGTATACACGTTTCAAAGCCCAGTTTGACTGCCTCGTTTACACGCAGCTGCGGCTGGCTGACCGCACGCACCTCTCCTGCCAGTCCGACTTCCCCGAAAATAATGGTTTTATCATCTACGCTTCTGTTCTTAAAGCTGCTCACCAGTGCCATTACAATGCCTAAATCCAGTGCCGGTTCATTGACCTTAATACCTCCCGCAACATTGACATAGGCATCGCTTCCCGATAAATGCACGCCGGCGCGCTTTTCCAGCACCGCCATTAAAAGGTTGACACGGTTATAATCCGTTCCCGCCGCCGTTCTTCGTGGCAGTCCGAAATTAGAATCACAGACCAGTGCCTGTACCTCCACCAGCATCGGACGCGTACCTTCCATCAAGCATACTACCACCGAACCGGACGCATTTTCCGGCTTTCCGCTCAGCATATATTCCGAAGGATTCTCCACTTCCACAAGTCCCTGCTCCTGCATTTCAAACACGCCGATTTCATTGGTCGAGCCAAAGCGGTTTTTCACACCGCGCAGCAGGCGGTAAGAGGCATTTTTATCGCCTTCAAAATACAGCACGGTATCCACCATGTGTTCAAGCATGCGCGGACCTGCAACAACACCTTCCTTTGTCACATGACCGACAATAAAAATGGAAATGCCAAGTCCCTTTGCAAGCTGCATAAGAACTGCCGTGGATTCCCTCACCTGACTGACACTGCCCGGCGCAGAACTGACGTCCTCACGGTACATTGTCTGAATGGAGTCAATAATTACCACATCCGGCATCGTCTTTTTCATCGTTTCTTCTATGATGTCCAAATTGGTTTCACATAAAAGCAGCAGCTTATCCGTAAACGTGCCGATACGCTCCGCACGCATTTTTATCTGTTTTAAAGATTCCTCGCCTGAAATGTACAATACATTTTTATCCATGTGGGACAGATTTTTACACATCTGTAACAGCAGTGTCGACTTTCCAATACCGGGGTCACCGCCTACAAGCACCAGTGAACCGGCTACAATGCCGCCGCCCAGTACTCTATCCAGCTCTTTAATACCGGTTGACATCCGGTCTGTTTCCTTGGTATTAATATCCGCAAGCTTTGACGGCTCATTTTTCCCGTCTGATACAATATGCACCGACGCACCTTTGCCTTTTGCCGTCTTTGTCTTTGCTACCGGTTCTTCCGATGCCGTATTCCACTCACGGCATGCCGGACACTGTCCGAACCACTTTGCTGATTCATACCCGCATTCTTTACAAAAAAATGCGGTATCCCTTGCCTTTGCCATTTTCCCTTCTCACCTTCTTTAAAAAAGCTGCCATACCAAGCCTTTCATTACCCGCTTGGTACAGCAGCCTAAAATTCGTATGCGCTACAGTTTTATTCAAATTATGCTTTTACAACATTGACTGAAACTTCTTTTCCAGCTTCAAACTCTACAGATAACACAAGCTTTCCGCCCATGTTCGTAGCCATCTTTCCAGCAGATTCCCCATCAATGGTAATCTCATATTCTGAACCTTCTTCCAGTTCCAGTGTAATCTGGGCATCTTCTGTACCCTCTACTTTAAAGCTTACACTGTCATCGGTTGCTTTAAAATGATTCACTGCTGTTCCCGGCACTGATTCATATACAAAAGAGCCGTTCTTCTCCAGCTTTGTAATCTCATTATAAGTCTTTACCTTATAAGAATCTCCACAATGTTCAAAATCAGATACCTTTGACTTTGTATCTAACTGATAATTACCAAAACTTAAACTTCCGTCCTGTTCTGAACGAATCAGTTCTTTTACTACTGGCATGTTCTGTCCTCCTATCATATGTTCCGTAAATCTTTTTGGTGTTTACATTATACAATAATCCGACAAATTATGCTAGTAGTTTTGGCAATTTTTCTACTTATTCAGTCCACGTTTTAATCCAAAATGCAGCTTTCCGTCTTTTACCGTTACTTTTACACGGCTGCCCTGTCCTGCTTTTCCCTGTAAAATCTGTTCTGCGAGCGGGTCTTCAATCTCATTCTGGATAGCCCGGCGCAGCGGTCTTGCCCCATACTTGGAGTCATATCCTTTTTCCACGAGATAATTCTTTGCTTGCTCATCTAGCTCAATGGACAGCTTCATCTGTTCGAGTGTCCTCTTGTTGACGGTCTGCATCATAATATCTACAATCTGACCAATCTGCTCTTTTCCCAATGTATGGAAGACGATAATTTCATCAATACGATTGATAAACTCCGGTTTAAAAATGCGTTTTACCTCGTCCATAACTTTACCCTTCATGTCTTCATGGCTGTGTGCTTCATCATTGACGGAAAGGAAACCGAGTGTCTTTGGTGTAACGATATTTTCCGCACCGGCATTGGATGTCATAATAATAACTGTATTTTTAAAATCAACAACGCGGCCTGTAGAATCTGTAATATGTCCGTCATCTAATACCTGTAACAGCACATTAAATACATCCGGATGTGCCTTTTCCACCTCGTCAAATAAAACAACGGAATACGGATTTCTGCGTACCTTTTCACTTAACTGTCCGCCTTCGTCATAGCCGACATATCCCGGAGGTGAACCGATAAGCTTTGATACGGTATGCTTTTCCATAAATTCGGACATATCAACACGGATTAACGCATTTTCACTGCCAAACATTGCATCGGCAAGCGCCTTTGAAAGTTCTGTTTTTCCGACACCGGTCGGTCCTAAGAATAAGAACGAACCAATCGGACGGTTCGGGTCTTTTAAACCGACTCTGCCCCTGCGGATTGCCTTTGCAACAGAAGCCACTGCTTCTTCCTGTCCGACAACGCGGTGGTGCAGTGTTTCTTCAAGCTGCATTAAACGTTCTGACTCTGCCTGTGCGATCTTTGTGACCGGAATCTTTGTCCACATTGCAACGACATCAGCAATTTCTTCTTCTCCGACAACAATCTCAGAACCCGTACGCTGTGTTTCCCATTTTTCTTTTAACTTTTCAATTCTTTCTTTTTTACGAAGCTGCTTTTTCTTAATCTCTCCGGCTTCTTCATAAGCTTCACGCTTAATCGCTTCTTCTTTTTCCGCTTCTAATGCCTTGATTTCTTCTTCTGCTTTTTTAATGCCGTCCGGCATGACATAAACCTTCAAACGCGCCTTAGACGATGCTTCATCAATTAAATCAATCGCCTTATCCGGCAGATGACGATCGTTAATGTATTTCACCGCCAGCTCCTTATCCGGCAGGAAACGGTCGTTGATATACCTTTTGGAAAGTTTGACTGCCGCTTCAACAGCTTCATCTGTAATTGTTACATGATGATGTTCTTCGTACTTCGGGCGCAGACCGCGTAAAATCAAAACAGCTTCTTCCTCTGTCGGCTCTTCAACCTTTACCGGCTGGAATCTTCGTTCCAGTGCCGCATCTTTTTCAATATATTTACGGTATTCTTCCAGTGTTGTCGCACCGATTAACTGGATTTCACCTCTTGCAAGAGACGGCTTTAAAATGTTGGAAGCATCAATCGCACCTTCCGCACCGCCCGCACCGATAATCGTATGCAGTTCATCTAAGAACAGCAGGACATTTCCGTCTGCCTTGACCTCATTGATCACGCGCTTAATACGTTCTTCAAACTCGCCGCGGTATTTTGAACCGGCAACCATTCCCGATAAATCCAGTGTAAGAAGTCTTTTCCCCTTAATTGTTTCCGGTACATCGCCTTCGACAATCCGTGCCGCAAGTCCTTCCGCAATCGCCGTTTTACCGACACCCGGCTCACCAATCAGACACGGATTATTTTTGGTACGTCTGCTTAAAATCTGAATCACACGCTGGATTTCTTCACTTCTGCCGATAACCGGGTCTAATTTGCCGTTTCTTGCAAGTTCTGTCAAATCCCTGCTATACTGGTCTAAGGTCTGTGTGGGTTTCTTTCCGCGCGGTCTGCCATTCTGGAAATCTTCACGGTAGTAATTGGCATCCTCGCCCATTGCCGCAAGCGTATCCACATACAGCTTCTTTATCGCAATGCCGAGTGTATTTAACAGTCTTGCCGCAACACTCTCTGTTTCTTTAATAATCGCAATTAACAAATGCTCCGTTCCGATACTGTCCGCATGAAAACGTGCTGCCTCCTTTGCTGAATTTTCCAAAATGCGGCGTACACGCGGCGTATAGCCTGACGGTTCTTTCACGCCAACCTGATTATCCGGTGCAATCAGCTGATAGACGAGGTTGATAATTTTTTCCGCTGTGACATCGTTATTTAACAGCACGGTTGATGCCAGGCTGTCTTCTGCCTGAATCAGTCCGATTAACAAATGTTCCGAACCGATATAGCCATGCCCCAGCATTGCTGCTGTTTCTGCCGCATGGTCAAGCGCTTCCTGCGCCTTTTTTGTAAATCTGCTCTGCATATTTTTTCTCCTCACTTTATTCAATTGAAGGTAAATTTTCCCTGATAAACTGCGCCCGCATCACATCGGTTTCTTCCTCTGTAAGTTCCTGTGATGCAAGCATTTCAAGATTGCCCGGCTGAATCCCTATCATCAGCTGGTAAATCGCATAATCTCTCTCATCCGGCGTTTTTACAAGCCCCTCCGCCAGACCGAGCCGTAACTGTGAAAGCAGTACCAGCCCGTCTTTTAATGATACCTTTCTTGCATATTTTAAAATGCCGTAAGAACGGTAAATGCCGTCCAGCACGGAAATCTTTTGTTTTTCTTTTAAACGGTTTCTTAAAATCCGCTCCTGTGTGACAATCTGCTGCACAATGTTGGTAATATTCTCAATCAGTTCTTTTTCCGTAACGCCCAGCGTAATCTGATTGGATATCTGATAAATATCCCCCGCAGACTTATTGCCGTCCGAATAAACGCTGTGCATGACCAGTCCGAATCTGCCAATTTCCGCCGCAATACCCTGTATTTTATTATTCCATGCAAGCGCCGGAAGGTGACACATATAAGACACTCTCATGCCTGTTCCGACATTGGACGGACAAGTTGTCAGATATCCGTACTGCGTATCATACGCATACGGAAGCACCGCACCGATACAGTCATCTATATGGTCTGCCGCCTCATAGGCGCGCTCCATATCCATTCCTGCACGGTATGCCTGTATGCGGATATGGTCTTCCTCATTTAACATAATGGACAAATCTTCATTCGATGATACAAATCCGCCTGCGACGCTCTGACTTAATAAAAACGGACTGATGACATGACGTTCTTTCATTGCTTCGCGCTGGACTTCTTCCAGATTCTCAAAATGATACTCGTGAAAATCTTTGAATTCCGGCAGAACACGCAGCTTTTGTGCCGCCTCGCCAATCATTTTATGCGCATCCGGTGTATCCAGTTTTAATGAAAAATTATAATCCTTTAAATTTCTTGCAAGGCGCACCCGGCTGGAAATGACCACATCACCCTCCGGTCCGTTCTGCTCAAACCATCTAAGCATTATGCTCCTCCTTTGCCTGTAATGCCTTAATTTCGTCACGGTATTTTGCCGCCGCTTCAAAATTTTCCAGCATGACGGCTTCTTTTAACCGGAGCTTCAAAGCTTCTATATCCTGCTGTTCCTGCTCCTGTTTTGTTTCAGGCTGCATTTTTTCTTTTGTGTAAGTCTTGCCGGTATGGGTATCACTGCCGTGAAGCTTTTTCATATGGTCTCCAATCAGCGGACCGAATACATCGATACACTCTGCACAGCCGAACTTTCCCACCCTCGTAAATTCTTCATACGTCATGCCGCATTTCGGACAGCGTACATACTGCAATGGATTTTCTCCCTGTTCCTGCGTCTGTCCCGCCGCAAGCATACCTGTCAACAATTTCACAAACGGAACTTCATTGGAAGCATATCCCATCATTTCCATCTGTGCCGCACATTCTTTACATAAATGGTGTTTCTGCACTCTCCCATTCATAATCTCTGTAAAATGTACGGTTGCTTCTCTTTCTTTACAGTTCTCACACAACATATGCTTCTCCATTTCTATAGTCTGCCACTGTCTTCCATTTCTGATATGACACCGTCTACAATTCCATGAATTTCTTCCGCGCTCATGCCATTACATTTTGCGCGTGCAATAATCTGGCGCAAATCCTTTGTCATGGACTCGATTGCTTTTCTCTTATCCAGTCCAAGATTGACCACTGCGCCCCGCCTTTTATCCAATGTAATATAGCCCTCCTGACGAAGCAGTGCATACGCCTTATTGACTGTATGCATATTAATCCCTGCATATTCTGCCATCTGACGCACGGACGGCAGGGACTCGCCCTCCTGCAGCTTTGACACGGCAATCGCCTCCACAATCTGATTACACAGCTGCATATAAATTGCCTCGCTGCTGTCAAAATCAACTGTTATCCACATATACTCCTCTTTTCTAAGCGACTTTGTCGCGCAGAGGCGATGAGAAATTCGCGCAGGCGATTTCTCATCTGCCATCAGGGTTGTTTGTTTTCGCTCAGAAACAAACAACCATATGAAAAATAATCGCATCAGCATTATTTTTCATATAACCCTCATTCCGCAGGCATTTTAATGCCTATTTAATACTGCTTCTTCTTTTTCGCCACAAACAGCGGTCCAAAATAAAAGATTCCCGCCGCGATAAATGCTGCCATTAAAGAAAGGATATTAGAAGCTGTTAATTTTATCATTCCGTCATAAACAAGTCCTGCTGCCACGCCCATAATCAGCGCACACACAGCTGGAACAATAAAGGTCTGACGGTATTCCATCCGGTATCCGATATGTCTATATAATGAAATTATATTTAATATGAAAATAATAATCGGAAAACTTGCGTTACCTATTACTATAGCATAAATTCCCAGTCTTGAAAACTTTAACAGCACAAATACCAGAATAATATGCACAACCAGTGAAATGCAGGAGTGCTTTACCGGCGTACTCATCTCGTCAATGCCCTGCAAAGCCGAACTGGTTACGGTAGACAATGTATAAAATACTACGGCTATCGCACCGATTTTTAACATCATGCCGCCCTGCGTGCTGTCATATCGTGCAAACAGCAGCTGGATAATCGGCTTACCCAGTACAAACAATCCGACAAAGGACGGAATTGCAATAAACATATTGGTCTTTAACGTTTCTTTTATCTTTTTGCGCACTGCACCGATTTCGCCCTGTGTGTACGATGCCACAATACTCGGTAACATTGAAGCCGACATCGCGGAAGCGACACCCTGCGGAATACCGATTAATAAGCGGTAACTGGAATTAAAATTACCCATATCGGTCGTAATGCTCTTTGTAATATCGGTGCCAATCATCATATTACTAAACATCATATCATCAATGACCGCACTAATCTGGTAAAACGTCTGTCCTAAAATAATCGGAATCATTGTAAGTGCAATGGTTCTGTAAATATCCCTGTCATACTGTCTTTTACTGACTCTGTCCTTTGCCACCATGCGTGCAAAGGTCGGACGGTATATCAGATACAGCACAATTAAAAAGATTAATGCTGTCAATGCACCCATTGCTGTACCAAGTGTTGCCCCTGCCGCACCGTAAGCCGCCGTATTGGCTGATGACTGATATGCCCGAATGAGGAAAAATCCCGCAAGAAG
>ERZ791849.580-NODE-580-length-11463-cov-3.06557_pt1 | contig 11463 bp, 7 predicted proteins | sample MGYA00510288_ERZ791849 | MGnify/ENA primary metagenome ERZ791849 (study PRJEB30046, sample SAMN00715262) | human gut metagenome | study: EMG produced TPA metagenomics assembly of the A metagenome-wide association study of gut microbiota in type 2...
CACAGGTCGTGCAAAAAGGTGCTGGCAAAGGGCGCCAGTATCGCTGTTCTGGGGTTGCCGGTAAACACCGGCAGCGCCAGAGCCATGCCCAGTATGACCGTGTCCAGCGCCCAAAGGGCGCCGCCTGCCAGTCCGGTTAACATAGGCTCCTCCTTAGTCCAGTAATTCTGCCAAAATGGTGTTGGATACCAGCATACCCCGGGGGGTTAGGGAAATGCGCCCATTGGCGCGGCGCATAAATCCCCCGGCAATGTACGGCGCCGGATCGCGGGTGAGCCAGTCCTCCGGTATGCCCCGGTTCAGTCGCAAGCCTAAGAGAATTTGCTCCTCTCGGTCGCCGCCGGGGCCTTCGTCCTGCCAGATCCAGTCCCGGTCAAAGTAAAAGCGCCGACCGTTCCACAGGGAGTGGGCGCTGGGTCCCAGCCCCAAGTACGGCTCCAGCAGCCAGTATTTCAAGTTGTGGCGGCTCTCGTACCCCGGGCGGGCAAAGTTGCTGATCTCGTACTGGGCAAAGCCCAGTTGTCCCAGCCGCTCCACCGTTTGCAGGTACATTTGGCACACGGTGTCCTCCTCCGGCAGCGCCAGCTTGGCTTGCAGGCGGTCAAAGGGGGTGCCCGGTTCGATCTTCAGCAGATAGGCGCTGATGTGGGTCACCTGCATACGCGCAATAAAGGCAAAGGTTTCCTCCAGGCTGTCCGGGGTCTGTTTGGGGGTGCCCAGCATCACATCCAGGCTAATATTGGTAATGCCTGCCGCCTTGGCTGCGGCTACGGTGCGGGCCACTTCCCCGCTGCCGGCACGGCGCCCCAGGGCGAACCGTTCCCGATCCACGGCGCTTTGCATACCGATGCTCACCCGGTTGATTCCCGCCGCTGCGTACTGCTCCATATCCCCGGTCAGGTCCTTGGAGGGGTTGCACTCTACGGTGATCTCCGCCGCCGGGTCAATGGCAAAGTGATCCCGCACCGCCTGCAAAATACCGGTGAGCACCCGTGGCTCCAGGATGGAGGGGGTGCCGCCGCCAAAGTACACGGTGTCAAAACTGCCGGTGTAGTCTTGCATTTGCCCTTGGAGCTTTTCGGCAAAAGCGTCGGCGGCTGTCGGGGTGTACTTGGTGCTGTAAAAATCGCAGTACGGGCACTTGGAAAAACAAAAAGGAATATGAATATAAAGACCTGCGGCCATACTTCACACTCCTTTTTGCGTTCATTTTTGATTTATTTTTTGCGGCTTTCCGCTTTCAGTCGCAGGGATTTGTCCAAGATCATCTTGCGCAGACGAATGCTCTTGGGGGTCACTTCCAGCAGCTCATCGTCTGCCAGGAATTCCATGCTCTGTTCCAAAGACAGCGTGGTGGGGGGCACCAGCTTCAGCGCCTCGTCGGAGCCGCTGGCTCGGGTGTTGGTTACATGCTTTTTCTTGCACACATTGCACACAATGTCCTCGTCCTTGGCGCATTCGCCCACGATCATACCCTCGTACACCTCTACACCGGGACCAACGAACAGCCGCCCTCGGTCTTGAGTGTTCCACAGGCCGTAGCCGCTGGTGGTGCCGGTCTCGTGCACCACGATGGAGCCGTGGGTGCGGGTAGCGATTTCACCCTTGTAGGGTTCATACCCGCCAAACAGCTGGTTCATAATGCCGTTGCCGTTGGTGTCCGTCAAGAACTCGCTGCGGTAGCCGATCAGCCCGCGGGCGGGGATCTTGATCTCCAGGTGGGTCATGCCGGTGGAGCGGGTGTCCATGTTCTCAATCTCGCCTTTGCGGGAGCACAGCTTCTCCATCACGGCGCCTACATAGGCCTCCGGCACTTCAATGATGGCCAGCTCCATAGGCTCCAGGGTCTTGCCGGTCTGGGGATCCTTTTTCAGAATGACCTGAGGACGGCTGACGGCGAATTCATAGTTCTCTCGCCGCATGGTCTCAATGAGAATGGACAGGTGCAGCTCACCTCGGCCGGATACCTTAAAGGTGTCCATACTGTCCGTTTCTTCCACCCGCATGGACACGTTGGTCTCCACTTCCTTAAACAGGCGGTCCCGCAGGTTGCGGGAGGTGACATACTTGCCCTCACGCCCGGCGAAGGGGGAGTCGTTGACCATAAAGTTCATGCTGATGGTGGGCTCATCAATTTTTACAAAGGGCAGCGGCTCCACGCACTCCGGGGCGCACAAGGTCTCGCCGATGTTCAGGTCCGCAATACCGGCCACGCAGATCAGGTCGCCCATGACCGCTTCCTCTACCGGCACCCGCTTCAGCCCCTCAAATTGGTACAGCTTGGTGACCCGGATGTTTTCCCGGGTATCATCCCGGCGGCACAGCACATAGGGCGCGTTGACTTTTACGCTGCCTCGCTCCACACGGCCCACGCCGATACGGCCCACATAGTCGTCATACTCCAAAGAGGAGAACAGTACCTGGGTGGGGCCCTCCGGGTCGCCCTGGGGAGATGGAATGTACTTTAAGATGGCGTCCAGCAGCGGGCGCATATCGCCGCTGCGCACATCCGGCTCTGTGCCGGCGTAGCCGTCCTTGGCGGAGGCGTAGATCACCGGGAAGTCGATTTGGTCATCGTCTGCGCCCAGCTCAATAAACAGGTCCAGTACCTCGTCTACCACTTCGGCAGGGCGGGCGCCGTCCCGGTCAATCTTGTTGACCACCACCAGCGGCGTCTTGTGCAGACCCAGCGCCTTTTTCAGCACAAAGCGGGTCTGGGGCATACAGCCCTCAAAAGCGTCTACCAGCAGCAGAACGCCGTCTACCATGGTAAGAATACGCTCTACCTCGCCGCCAAAGTCCGCATGGCCGGGCGTGTCTACAATGTTGATCTTGGTGTTGTTATAGTGAATGGAGGTGTTCTTGGACATAATGGTAATGCCCCGCTCACGCTCCAGGTCGTTGCTGTCCATGACCCGCTCTTCCACCACTTCATTTTGGCGGAAGGTGCCGCTTTGGCGCAGCATTTCGTCCACCAGAGTGGTTTTGCCGTGGTCAACATGGGCAATGATTGCAATGTTTTTTATATCTTTTCTTGTACTCAAAGTGCTCACCCGAATTCTTATTTATTCTTCTTGATATTAAAGCTGTCTCGCAGAGCAACGGTGCGGTTAAACACCGGTGCGCCGGGGGCAGAGTCCTTGTCCATACAAAAGTAGCCGTCCCGCATAAACTGGAACCGATCGCCGGCCTTGGCCTTGGCCAGTGCCACCTCGCCGTAGCCTTGCTTCTCGGTCAGACTGTCCGGGTTTAGGTTCTCCTCAAAGGAGTTGACGCCGCTGTCGTCGCTGGGGTTCTCCACGTTAAACAGCCGGTCATAGATCCGGGCGGTCAGGGGGGTGTTCTCTTTGGCGCTGACCCAGTGAATGGTGCCTCGTACCTTGCGCCCATCCGGGGCGTCGCCGCCAAAGGTGGCTGGGTCGTAGGTGGCGTGCACGCAGGTCACATTGCCATTTTCGTCTGTGTCATAACCGGTGCAGGTCACCAGGTAGGCCTTGTACAGCCGTACCTCGTTGCCCGGGTACAGACGGCGGTATTTCTTGATGGGCTCGGCCATAAAGTCGTCCCGCTCAATGTACAGCTCCCGGCCAAAGGGCACGGTGCGCTTGCCGTATTCCGGGTGGTCCGGGTGGTACTCCACTTCCAGGGCCTCGGTCTTGTCCTCCGGGTAGTTGTCGATCACCAGCTTAATGGGGTCCAGCACCGCCATGGCTCGGGGAGCGGAAGTGTTCAGGTGCTCCCGTACGCAGGCCTCCAGCAGGGCAAAGTCCACCACGCTGTACGCCTTGGACACGCCGATGCGCTCGCAGAAGTCCCGTACCGCCTCCGGCGGATAGCCCCGGCGGCGCATACCGCTGAGGGTGGCCATACGAGGATCATCCCAGCCGCTGACAATGCCGTCCTGCACCAGCTTTAAGCACTTGCGCTTGCTGGTGAGGGTGTAGTTCAGGTTCAGCCGGGCAAACTCGATCTGGCGGGGCTTTTGCCCCTCGATCAGCTCGTCTACAAACCAGTTGTACAGCGGGCGGTGGTTTTCAAATTCCAGAGAACACAGAGAGTGGGTCACGCCCTCTCTGGCGTCCGACAGGGGATGGGCAAAGTCATACATGGGATATACGCACCATTTGTCGCCGGTGCGGTGATGGTGGGCGTACATAATGCGATAAATGATCGGGTCCCGCATATTCAGGTTGGGGGAGCTCATATCGATTTTGGCACGCAGCACCTTGCTGCCCTCCGGGAACTCGCCCTTGCTCATGCGCATAAACAGGTCCAGGTTTTCCTCCACGGAGCGGTTGCGGTAGGGGCTCTCCTTGCCCGGCTCGGTGAGGGTGCCACGGTAGGCGCGCATTTCCTCCGGCGTCAGTTCGCAAACAAAGGCCTTGCCTTTCTTGATCAGCTTGATGGCGCAGTCAAAGAGAAAGTCAAAGTAGTCGGAGGCGTAGTACAGGTTGTCCCACTGAAAGCCCAGCCATTGAATGTCCTCTTTGATGGCGTCTACATACTCGGTGTCCTCTTTGGTGGGGTTGGTGTCGTCCAGACGCAGATTGCACACGCCCTTGTACTTTTCCTTTACCCCAAAATTGATGCAAATAGCCTTGGCGTGGCCAATGTGCAGGTAGCCGTTGGGCTCCGGGGGAAAGCGGGTCTGTATGCTGCTATACACCCCGTCCTCCAGGTCTTTATCAATAAAATCGTGAATAAAATTAGAGCTTTCTCTGATCTCCTCAGCCATGGTACTCCTCCTTGTAGTGCGCCAGTGCGGCGTTTAGTCTGGCTTGTGCGGTCTCTTGCCCCAGCAAAGCCAGTATCGCGTGCAGGTCCGGGGTGTTGGTGCGCCCGGTGAGCGCCACCCGGATCACGGTAGACACATCGCCTACATGACCCTTGAACGCAGTGGGGTCCTGCTTGTATTCTTTCACATTGGGGGTGCAGCCCACCTGCGGGCACAACGCCTTGATCTTGGCAAACCAGGTGTCTTTGTCGTCTGCGGTGTCCACCAGGTCTTTGTACTGCTCCAGCACCTGTACTGCCAGTGCCGGATTCGCATTGCCGGTCAGGTCGTAGCAGGGGGTAAAGGTTTGGTCGTAGAAATAGCTGATGTAGTCCGCCAGATCGCTCCATTTGGCAATGTCCTTGCGGGGCTTTTTGCCGCCCCGGTCAATGCTGAGCACTGCCACCGCGTAGGCCGGATCGCTGTCAAACAGCGCGGCCAGTTCCGGTTGGTGCCGATCGGCCCAGGCGTGGGCCAGGTCAAACACTTCCTGTGCAGTCATTTTGCTGATGACGGTCTTGGACACATCCGTCAGCTTGGCCATATCAAACAGGGCGCCGGACACGCTCATTTTCTTTAAGTTAAAGGGGAAGTCTGCCAGGTTTGCTGTGGGGTTGGCACGCCGCCAGTCCTCAAAGTTGGAGTTGGCAATGGTCATCATATATTCGTTGACCGCTGCTGCCGGAATACCCATTTGGTCGTAGTAGGTAACGGCCGCTTCCGGGTCCTTACGCTTAGAGAGCTTGCGCTTGCCGCCGTTTTCTTCCTTAAGAATGGGGGCAATATGGGCGTATTTCACCGGGCGGAAGCCTAAGAGCTTGAACAGCTGCAGGTGCAGGGGCACAGAGGCGATCCATTCGTCACCCCGCACCACATGGGTGGTTCGCATCAGGTGGTCGTCCACCGCGTGGGCAAAGTGATAGGTGGGAATGCCGTCGGTTTTCAGTAGCACCACATCAATCACATTCTCCTGCATTTCAATTTTGCCTTTGATCAGATCGTCAAAGCGCACCTTGCCCTCCGGCTTGCCGGGGGAACGCAGGCGCAGGGTCCAGGGCTTGCCGGCGTCTATATTGGCCTTGATTTGGTCGTAGGTCAGATCCCGACAGTGGGCGTAGGGACCCCAGTAGCCTTTAATGTCCTCGTTCTCCTGCCGGGCGTGCAGGTCTTCCAGCTCCTCCGGGGTGCAAAAGCAGGGGTAAGCCAGCCCTTCCTCCACCAGAGATTTGCCGTAGCACTGGTAAATGTCTTTGCGCAGGCTTTGGGTGTAAGGGCCGTAGGCGCCGCTTTCGCTTCCGTCGCCCATCACGCCTTCGTCCGGTGTAATGCCGTAGATTTGCAGCGCAGAAAGCATGGTCTCCACCGCGCCCTCTACCTTGCGCTTTTGATCCGTATCTTCCACCCGCACATAAAATACGCCGTCGGTGCAGCGGGCGGTGCGGTATGCCGCTGCGCAGGAAAACAGATTGCCAAAGTGCAAAAAGCCTGTTGGGCTGGGCGAAAAGCGGCTGACTCTGGCGCCCTCTTTCAGCTGCCGGGGCGGGTATTTGGCTTCGTAATCCGCCGGGGTCATGGTAATATGGGGAAAGAGCAGCGCTGCGATTTTTTCATTTTCCGTCATGATTTCACCTACTGTTCCGGCCAACGGGCGATAGCGCCGTTTTGCGCCGGATATAAAATTACAGCCTATTATGACATATAAATAGAAAATAATCAATATAAAAGGTGGGATTTTTCTTGAATTCTCCCGCTTTTTATGGTAAATTAAAATCAAATCTGCACCGGGAGGCAAAAAAAGGTGGCTGCATTACCCAAAGACCCGTTTATTTTGTTTAGCGTAATCAATACCAAATTGCGGGATTTTTATCCCAGCCTGGACGCTCTGTGTGCAGACTTGCAGGTGGACCGGGCGGCGCTGGAGGCCCAGTTGGCTGCCATCGGCATGACCTATGACCCGTCGCAAAACAAATTTCTGTAAAAAACACTTGCAACCGCGCGCATTTTGTGTTATCCTATTGTAGCAATAAATCGAGGTGTGGCTCAGTTTGGTAGAGCACCACGTTCGGGACGTGGGGGTCGCAAGTTCAAATCTTGTCACCTCGACCAAAAGGAAGCAGGACATTCTAAAGAATGTCCTGCTTCCTTTTTTTGTTTATTTGCAAGATTTGAACTTGCGACACGAGGCTCCAAATGCGAAGCATTTGGCAGAAACAGTCCGGGGGACTGTTTCGCAGCGAGTGCCTTATATTTCTGTGCTCGATTACGCATTCTGCCGGTGGAGCAGCCGTAATGTCCTGCTTCCTTTTTTGTTTGTTTACAAGATTTGAACTTGCGACACGCGGCTCCAAATGCGTAGCATTTGGCAGAAACAGTCCGGGGGACTGTTTCGCAGCAAATGCCTTATATCTCTGTGCTCGGCTGTCTTTTTTTCTCCAGCGGAGCGGCACTTTTTTTCGGCGTTGCAGTACTTATTGCAGTACTTGGTCATGCGAGGTATAAAAAAGCCGGGCAGTTTTGATCTGCTCGGTCAGGCCTGTGGGTTAGGTAGATTGAATTTGTGTCCGGTGCCTTGAAGAAATGCAAAACACCGGACGACGCAATCAGCATTTTAGAAGCTCTGCGCTTCTAAGATAAAAAAGTAGATGGCGGGCGGCCCCCCGCCATGGGTGTGGGCTGCCCGGGTAGGTGGCTGCCCGAGCCGCAGAAAGGAAAATAACACAAGGAAGTAAAAAATGAAAATAGGAGTACAAAATGTATAATGATAAGCCTATATGCAAGACGGCCACCCGCCTTACAAGCCTACTGTACCACGCTTTGCAGTAAAGTGCAATGAAAATCTGTTCAGGGGCGTTTTACTGTACCAAAAATGACCCTGTGGGCAGTGAAAGTGAAGTTTTTTGTTGACTGCCGGTGCCAGTGACCGACAATCCCTGCATAAATGGCGTATTGCCAAAACAGAAAAAAGCCAATCGGGCGTCTTGCTCGGTTGGCTTTTTGCTTACTTATTTTTCCGCTTTAATCAGATCCTTGATTACTTCGCCGGCTAGGATCAGGCCCATCACGGAGGGCACAAATGCCACGCTGCCGGGCGTGCTGCGGCGGCCGGGGTGATCCGGATCCTCCTGTCCGGCACCGGCGGTGGAAATAGGCGGTTCTTCGGAGTAGACCACCTTTAGGTGGTGAATACCCCGCTTTTTCAGTTCCCGGCGCATGACTCGGGCCAGCGGATCCATTTTCGTTTTAGCCAGGTCCGCCACCTGAAAGCCGGTGGGGTCCAGCTTATTCCCGGCGCCCATGGCGCAGATGATGGGCACGCCGGCGGCGTGGCAATGGGTCACCAGCGCCAGCTTGGCGCTCATGGTGTCTACTGCATCCACCACATAATCGTATTGGTTAAAGGGAAAATCCGCCGCCGTTTCCGGCAAAAAGAAGCAGTTGTGCTTGGTGATCTTGGCCGCCGGATTGATGTCTAAGATTCGGGCCTCCATGGCGTCCGTCTTGTACTGCCCCACGGTTTTAGTGGTGGCGATGATCTGGCGGTTGATGTTGGACACGGCCACTGTGTCGCTGTCGATCAGATCCAGGTGCCCCACGCCGGTACGGGCCAAAGCCTCGCACACATAGCCACCTACGCCGCCAATGCCGAATACCGCCACCCGCGAGGCGGCCAGCCGCTCCAGAGCGCTGCTGCCCAAGAGTAATTCTGTTCTGGAAAATGCCTGTTCCATAGCGAATACCTACCTTTTTAATAGATTTATTATACGGCAAGGGTTCGGTGCTGTCAACCGACTTGAAAAATAGACAAAATCTTAATATGTTCTATACTGACAAAGTACATTAAAAAGTTCGATAAAATTATAACAAAAAATTGCACACTGCGTGCAGGCATGGCCTTTTTTAGTTGCGCCGGGGCAGGGCAGTATGCTATAATAAAGGTATAAAATAGAGGGGGTTCTATATATGAAACGGATTTTTTGCGCACTGCTGGCCGGTGCACTGACCTTGGGCGCCGCCTTGCCGGTGCAGGCAGCGGATAAGGCAGTGCTGCGTGTGGCGGCAGACGCCAAGCAAACCGCCATCTCGGATCATTTGTACGGTGCGTTTATTGAGGACATCAGCTACGCCTGCGACGGGGGCTTGGTGTCCAATTTGGTGAATAACGACAGCTTTGAGTACGCCTCTGCGCCTACCACCGGCTGGGTGGCGGATGGGGTGGAGCTGACCACCGAGGGCAACCTGCCTCTAAATAAGAACAATCCCACCTACGCCAAGGTGACGGTGGACGGCAAGGGCAGTCTGACGAACCTGGGCTTTACGGAGATTTATAAATACAAGACGGATAAATATGATAAAAAGAAAGCCAACACGGCGGATATGGGCTTTGTGGCGGACCAGGTGTATGATTTCAGCTGCTATGTGCGCTCCGGCGGCTTTACCGGCACCGCGCAGGTGTATTTGGACTGCGGCGACGGCAAGCAGACGGCGGTGCAGCTGGACTTGAGCAAAACCGGCGGCGCCTGGAACAAGCTGACCGTACCGCTGACCGCCAGTGCCAGCAAGGATGGCGCCTTGGTATTTCAGCTGGAGGGTGAGGGGACTTTATACCTGGATTTCGTCACCCTGGTGCCCCAGGGCAGCTACGGTTACGGCAGCGACAGCTGGAAATATACCACCCTGCGCAGCGACCTGTTTGCAGCGCTGCAAAATCTGCACCCGCGGTTTATCCGCTTTCCCGGCGGGTGCCTGGCAGAGGGCGGCAGCCTGGATCAGCTGTACAATTGGAAAGATACCATCGGCCCCTTGGAGGAGCGCAAGCAAAGTGAGAACCTGTGGAAGGACGACAACGGCCGGGATTATAACAACACCAACGCCATGGGTTACCACGAATATTTCCAGCTGTGCGCGGATCTGAACGCGTTGGCGCTGCCCATTGTGAATGTGGGGCTCAGCTGCCAGCCGCGGGCGGCCTATGATGACCATGCGGCAGCGTATGCTAAGCTGCGCATGACCGACGCGCAGTGGGAGGCGTATTTGACGGAAAAGGTGGGCCTGGGCGAAAAGGATACCGACGCCCGCACGGAATATACGGACAAAATCAAAAAGCTGAACATCAACAGCGCCGCCGACTGGGAGGCGTATTTGGACACCATTGCTCTGCGCCCGGGCACGGATGCGTGGGACAATTATGTGCAGGATGTACTGGATTTGATTGAGTACGCCAACGGCGACGCCACCACCAGCTATTGGGGCGCGCTGCGGGCAGCCAACGGCCACGCCAAGCCCTTTAATCTGCAATATATCGGTCTGGGAAATGAGAACTGGGGCGCCGTGTATGAACGCAATTTCAAGGCGCTTTACAAGGCGGTAAAAGAGAAATACCCGCAGATCACTGTGATCTCCTCTGCCGGTACTTACCTGGAGGGGGATGCTTACGACGGCAATATGGCGTGGATTGACCGGGAATTTAAGGACACGGTGGTGGACGAGCATTATTATACCTATGACGGCTACCTGTTTGACCACAACGATCGGTACGACAACTTTGACCGCTCCGGTGCCCATGTGTTTGTGGGCGAGTACGCCGCCACCTCTGCCGGGATCGGCACCATAGAGACCAAGAGCAACATTTGGGAAGCGGTGGAAGAAGCCAGTTACTTGACCGGCTTGGAATGCAACGGCGATGTGGTGGATATGGCATCCTACGCCCCCACCTTTGCCAAGGTCAATGCCCAAAGCTGGAATGTGAATCTCATTTGGTTTGACAGCCGCCAAACGGTGCTCACTCCCTCCTATTATGTGCAAATGCTCTTTGCCAACAATGTGGGTACGCAGTATGTGCACGCCACTTTTGACGGCGGCAGTACCGTACAGGATGGGGTGTACCAGTCCGTTACCTGCGACCCGGAGAACCAGGTGCTGTATGTTAAACTGGTGAATACCTCCGGCAAGAATCGGACGGTGAATGTGCAGCTGGACGGCTACAAACCGAATGCGGTTTCCGTCCAAAGCCTGCAAGGCAAATTTAAGTCCGCCTGCAACGAACTGGACAGCAATACCACTGCACCCACCCAAACGGAGTTGACCCCCGGCACGGACCTCCAAGTGGAGCTGAGCAAGTACCAGGTGAGCGTGGTGCAGGTGGCCTATGGCAAAAACAGCGGTGCGGATTTGTATAAATTGCCGGAAAAGGCGACCCCCACTTTGTCGGACGGTGGTAAGTTATATCTGCCTCCGGCTACTGCGGGCATTGCTTTTGGCGCAGTTTTCGGCACCGCCGCTGTGTTTGCGGCCGTGGTGCTGCTGATACACTATAAGAAGAAAAAGCAGGGGAAATAATAAGTAAAAGCGGTAAAAAGACAAAAAAATAAGGCTCCCGTGTAAAGGGAGCAAATAGCCAAATATGGAAAACAAAAGGCGCACACCAAAACCGGTGTGCGCCTTTTACTGTAACACTTTAGATATGAAAAAACGGAAAGCGGCTTTTGCTGGTGTCGCGGCCTTTCAGGTACACGGCTTCTACCGTGGCGGTCGGGTCCTTGAGAATGTTTTTGTCCAAGACGGCAAAGTCGGCACTTTCGCCCACAGCCAGTACAGCGCAGCCGGCATCTTTGCAGTTCACCGGGATCAGGTCGTTTACTGCCGGCAGTACCGCCTTGCCCTCCAGGTCTACTGCCTTGGCGTCCCGGTAA
>ERZ791849.585-NODE-585-length-11433-cov-3.36377_pt1 | contig 11433 bp, 7 predicted proteins | sample MGYA00510288_ERZ791849 | MGnify/ENA primary metagenome ERZ791849 (study PRJEB30046, sample SAMN00715262) | human gut metagenome | study: EMG produced TPA metagenomics assembly of the A metagenome-wide association study of gut microbiota in type 2...
GAACCTCATTTCTATATCAAACGGTGTCTGTTCGGATGTCCTAAACCCTGCCATAAAACCGGTGGTTGATTTGTCCATTGGGCTTTGTTTTGCCCGTCTGCACATTTTTGCACGCTTTTTGCACACCTGAATAGCTGGATAACGGTTGCAAAGCATTACACTGTATGCAAATAATGCGGTGTGTGCAAATATGAATCTTGCGATAATGCGAATGAATTTGCGCTTCTTCGCGCTTTTTGGATTTGACGAATGATGCACCTTGGATTCTTTTAATCAGAGGGCCAGGATTCGAGTTCCCTCAGACAATCAGGCCCCGGGTGGTGGCTTTGAACGACAGCACGGTTTGCGGAGCAAAGTGATTGACCATCTGACAGAGATTTTCAAGCATTGAAAATCATGGTGATAAAGTGGATTTTTGTTACAAATCAATAAAAATGTTGAGGAAAAAATCCTTCTGTGGTAAAATAATTAAAAAGATGCTGCGAAATTGCGGAGGGAGGAGCTGTGCAACATGCACCAGCTCCATAAACGCCTTACAGGTGCAGCCAACAGTTCCATAGAAATCATCATTGCTTGGAGTTTTGCAGATGCGTAAGAGACTGTTTGTTAGAAACTGGATCCGAAGGCTTTTAAGGTATCTTTGTATTCCGGTTGGGTTCTTCCTGATCGTGGTTCCTCTATATAGCCTGATGATCCGCCAGACGATCCAGGCGCAGTCCTCCAGCGCGATGGAAATGCTGGCAATCGGCACCACCCAGTTTGAACGCTGCCTGAGCAATATCCGCAGCACGACGAACAAATTGTTCAGCGAAACGGAGTATACTCTGCTTGCCAGCAGTTATGACAACAGTATTCTGGGAGATTATCAGACACTGACGAGAGCCAGCAAATCGTTACAGGATAAGACCTACGATTCCTCTGTGATCACATACAGCTATATTACATTTGAGCGGAATGGCATCATATTGGATGACCGGAGCGCGTATGAAAGCCATAGCAATTTTTACCCGGGAGCACTTGAGTATGAGGATGTGTCTCAGGAGGAATGGGATGCGCAGAATCAGATCGATGTAACGACGATAAAGCCCGCCCATGTTGTCAAACTGATGCATTCCAGCTATGGCAATTCGTATGTCACAGTATATCAGCCCTATGTGAACACGGCGGGCCGCCTTTGCGGCGCAATGACGGTGCTGATCAAGGAAAAAGATGTCGTTTCGATGTTTCTTTCGCAGCAATGGCGCAAGGAAGGGCTTTTCTGCCTGATCTCCGATGACGGAACGATCCTGGCGGGAAATAACTATGACGGAACGACACTTTCCCTGGCGAGTGATGATACGGGTTGGGAGACCTATCAGGGAAAGCGCTATCTGATGGCAACGCGATATGTGGCATCTCTGAATGCAACGGCGGTCATTGGAATGCCGCCGTCGCTCTACGAAGCGGGTCTGTTGGCAGTACAGCGTGCAATTTGTCTGTATCTGATCGTGGGCGTTCTGGGCTGTGTATTGATCAGCGTCTGCATGACACTGGAGGATATGAACAGCCTGCGTCCGATGCTGGATACGCTGGACGAATCGGATCTGGCATCACGGAAAGTGCTGAATGAGATCTTTCTCCGAAATGTGAACAGTCAGCATAAACTGGCACAGGAACTGGAACATTCACGCAGCGAGCTGGAACATGGCAAAATGGAAATTTTGCTGCGTACAGGGTCTGTGAGTCAGGAAACCCTTCAGCAGCTGACGGATGCGGTGCAGCTGAAAGCCTATAACTTCCTGCTGCTGATCCCATCTCTTCAGGAAAACGCCGAGTGCTCACTGAAAGAGGAGCTGCGTACCGTGGTGGTGTCAGAGCAGATCCGTCAGATTTATGGGCAGAGATTTTATGTACAGGCAACGGCAGATGACCTGATCCTGGTGATCCTGACGCAGGAAACGGATGAAGCAGAGGAACTGCGGGAGATGTGTTTCCGTACAGAGCAGCTGTATGATGCGCTGCATCTGACAACTCCCCTGATATTGAGCGATCCTTTTGAGAAAATGGAGCAGTTGTCAGATATTTACTGGAAGGCCCGCAACGTAGCGGCCTATGCAGATCCGACACAGAAGATCTGCTATTTGGGGAACAGCAGTGCGCAGCGCGGTACCACGGTCAATGCAACCAATGCGGCGCGGCTTCGGGAGTATCTGCTTTCCGGATGTACGGAAGAGGCGGTTTCGCTTCTGAGTGAACTGTTCTCGGTGGATAATCTGGACCCGGAAAACTTTAAGCAGGATTTTTACACGGCAGGCGGCATTCTGCTGAACACGGCAGAAAGGGTACGCTGTCCGGATATCGCCTATCTGTGCAGTTATGACTCTAAACTGACTGCCCGCCAGATGCTGAGCCGGTTGCAGGACTGCTGTGTGGAGATCTGCAACCATGTGCAATTCCTGAAGCATAGCCACAATGATGCGCTTCAAAAGAATATTCTGGACTGGCTGGCACAGAATTTCCAGAATCCGGAGATCAATGCGGCGATGACGGCGGAGCAGTTCAAGATCTCGAAAAAGTATCTTTCGCAATTCCTGAAGGAGCAAACCGGAAAGAGCTATACAGAGTATGTGGAAGAATTGCGTCTGGATCATGCAATGCAGCTGCTGAGAACGACAGATCTGAATATTGCGGATATTGCAGAACAGTGCGGCTTCTCCACGGCAAATACATTCTATAAGGCATTCCGGCGGAAGTATCAGCTCTCGCCTTCTGCAGTTCGCAAAGGAGACAACTGATTTCAGCGCAGAAAAAACGAACGATGTCATCCGATTCGGACAGACATCGTTCGTTTCTTTTTACAGGTGGATTCAGGGATGGATGCTTTTGGTCACGGTGCAGGGAGCATCCAATGCAAAGGTCAGCTCAAGCAGCCCATCATGGCGTGTGGTCACGGTGCAGGGAACAGAGGCTGTAACAGCTTTGGAGCCCGGCTGCAGAACAGCCAGAACCGTGCTGCGGCCCGCTGCGGTAAAATCCAGTGTGGCATTTAAGGCGCTGTTGTCCGGTGCCCAATCCGTATGCCGGACAAAGGCATCAAAACCGGTCGTGAGGGTGCCGGGGCGGTAGTAAGCGGAAAACCACTGTACAATGGGAGAAGAAAGCCCGCTGAACTGATGCCAGCCGGCACCACGGCGGCTCTCGATCATAAAGTGCTCAAAACAACAGTAGCTTTCGGCACACTCGTTCTGCCACAGGGTAAGAGCGGTGTCGGCAATGCGGTAAGCAAAATCGGCAAGGCCCGCATCCAGTGCAGATTTGAAGAACATCCACTGATAAGGCATCCATACAGCACCGTTCCAGTAGCCGTCACGCCGATAGTACGGCGCACTCTGATCCACGGTAGAAAGGCCGCAGGCACACCACAGGTGTTCCGGGCTCTGCAGCTTCTGCCACAGAAGTTCCTTCTGCGGTTCTGTACAGGCACCTGCAAACAGCGGCGAAGCGCCATCCAGGCCCATATCGTAGTTCAGCCCCTGCTCGGTGCGCAGAATATCTGCAGCATCACCAGAAGGATTGTGCAGGAGGTACCCGAAGTAACCGCTTTCCTCGTCCCATGCAGTCTGCAGGGAGCGCCCCAAGCGAAGCGCATCGGCATCAAATGCATCTGCGTCGGCTGTCTCACCCAGCAGGCGGGCGGTGTAAGCCAGGATCTTGGCGCAGCGTATCGCATGGGCAGTTGTGACCACGGGCGCGCAGCTGGCCTGCAAACGGCGGCGATGGACCTCCTGCTGTGGGGGATAATCGTCCCATCCACCGGAATTATAGAAATAATCCCAGGGGCGCAGCAAGCCGCTGTGCAGGTTGGCGGTAGTGGAGCCGCCTTCCTGCCCGGTGAAGAAGCGGTAGTACAGCTTTAGGCGCGGATAGCAGTAGGCGGCAAGTTCTCTGCTGCTGGTGCGATTCAACAGCTCGGCGTACAGATAAAACTGCGTTGGCACCATGGAGCCATGGTGTAAAAAAGCAGCGTCCACAGAATCCGGGGGCATCAGGTAGGTGTTCAGGCAGTCAAAGGCATTGCGCAGGCTGGTCTGAGCCAGACCCATTCCAATGAATCCGGAATCCCATGTGTAGACACAGTCCCACCAGCGTCCGGGAGTGTAGTGGCGGATATACTGTCCCCGCGTGTACACCGGATACACAACGTTGGTGCAGAGAACTGCGTTCATCAACTGTTGGCCCAAGGCAAGCGGTTCGGCAGCCGGTAAAGCGGATGGTGCTGCAAGGGAGGCAGAAGCCTGCTGCCATACATGCTCCCAATCACTGCGCTGCGTCAGCAGCTCATGGCAGCGCAGCGCGGCGGCAGAAGCATCCGGAGCAGCACAGACCGCTCCATAGATCACTTTTGTCTGTCCTGCCTCCAAGGGGATCGGCCCCATAAAGAGATTGACGTAATGCCCTTTTCCGTTGCCGCGCAGCGTGGCATTTACATGGTCGTGTACGGTGTCACGCAGAAAGATATCCAGCTCATCGTTTTCGATCGTGCGAATATGGGTGGTGATATCATCCCACAGGATCCCGTAGCACTCCTGAATGTGGGGATACTGCAGGGTCAGATAGTTCTCATCTGCGGCGGGTTCGGCCTGAGGCCGGGAGCCATCTCCACGCAGTGTAACGGTAAAGCTGCCTGCGTCCGCCTGCTCGCACAGAGCGAGACAATCCAGTTTCGCCCCTCCAACACCGGCAGCAGTCAGGGTCAGAGTGAATTTCCCGGCGGGAATGGAAGCATTCAGCGGCAGGATGGCAATGGAAGGCTTCTGACAGGGTGGCAGCTGTAACGTATCCTGACCATTGACATCATACTCGGAACTTTCATCTGCCGGATTCCAATACCGTACACAGAGACAGGGGGTATGCAGGGGCGCGGTAAGAGAAAGCGTAAAGGTAACGGTATCCCCTTTTCCGCTGGGCATGACCTGCCCAAAAGGTCCTTTGCCTTCGGAACAGCCGAACCCCATGCCAATGCCGTATCCCTGACCAAAGCCGGGAACGGCTTCTTCGCCCCGGCGCAGACCATCCCAGGTCAGACATTCGTTGGGACGGTGGATGGAAAAATCCAGGGTGTCATAATCCTTTGCCCAGACAAAGGCGGCGTTTTCCGGCAGGGATACCTCACAGCCCGGCAGGGAGAAACCGCGGTAGGACGGAACGGGATCCCAGGCCGAAGCCATGTAATGGAGCACCAGATTCTGCGGAGCATCTGTATTGTTGTGGAGTTCAGCACGGATCAACCGGGCATCCTCCCCCAGGGGGGCAAAAGAGATGTCTGCATACAGCTGATCCTTCCACAGGAGCTCGTGGCGGAGCGTGTAGCAGCTCAGATCCGGAGCCGCAGCCCAGGGGTGAAAGCCGCTTTCAAACCGAACATTGGGCACATCGACCCGGCGGCGATACATTCCCGGAAAAACGGACAGGTCAAACCGAACGCCGTCGTTGGCCGCGGGAACATGGGAAATGCCGCTGTATCGTTTGGTGTAGGGGCCCCACGCAGGCAAGGAAAGGTCATGTGATTGCATGGTGTGATATCCTCCCATCAGCCCTTGACTGCGCCAATGGTAACACCGGCAACAAAGTACTTCTGCAGGAACGGATACAGGCACATGATCGGCAGGGTGGAAACCACCATGGTGGCATATTTCAGACCGTCGCCGATGACCTCGACATCACCGGTGGAACCGGCCATGTTGCCGATGTCGCTCTGGATCAGGACCTCACGCAGGATCATCTGCAAAGGGTACAGAGAACGATCCCGAATGTACAGCAATGCCGGGAACCAGCTGTTCCACTGCGCAACGCCGTAGAACAGCGCCATAACGGCGAACACTGCACCGGAGAGCGGAAGAACAATGCGGAAGAAGGTCGTGATATCGTTGCAGCCGTCCAGGGCTGCGGCCTCGATCAGCTCATTCGGGATGGTGTTTTCAAAGAACGTGCGCATGATGATCATGTTATAGGTACTGATGGCGGAAGGCAGCACCAGCGCCCAGATCTTATTCAGCATACCCAGCTTCTGAATGATCAGGTAAGTGGGGATCATGCCGCCGTTGAAAAACATGGTAAAGATGAAAAGGCTGATAAAGACATTGCGCCCGAACAGATCCTTGCGAGACAGGGGGTAGGCGGCGCAGGCGGTAAGGGTCACGCTGATCAGGGTGCCCAGCACGGTATACAGGATCGTGTTCAGATAACCCGTCCAGATGCTGGCATCCTTCAGAACCTTCTCATACATGGAGGTCGTAAAGCCTTTGGGCCAGAAGGAAACATTGCCTGTCAGCAGCTGCATGGGATCACTGAATGAGCCGCTGATGATGTGCAGAAGCGGCAGAATAATGGTTGCGCTGATCAGGATCAGCAGCAGATACACAACAATGGTATAGATTCGTTCCCCGATGCTTTCCTTCACTTTCGTGGGGTGATTCATCGCATCAATATTTTTTTTCATCACCACAGGCTCACCTCACTGATCTTTTTGCTGAACTTGTTGAACAGCACGATAATGGTAAAATTGATCACGGAATTGAACAGGCCCACAGCCGCAGAGAAGCTGTAATCGCCGCTTTCAAAGGCACGGCGGTAAACGTAAGTGGAGATCACATCAGCAGTCTCATAGGTTGCAGGGTTGTACATCAGCATGATCTTTTCATAGCCGACCGAGAAAATAGAGCCCATACGGAGGATCAGCATGATGATGATCGTGGGCAGCAGGCCGGGCAGCGTGATATGGATCAGCTTGTCCCATTTGGAAGCACCGTCAACGGTGGCGGCCTCGTAGAGAGAGGGGTCAATGCCGGTCAGTGCCGCCATGTACACAATGGAACCGTAGCCGGCGCTTTGCCAGATGTCAGAAAGAACATAGATCGTCTTGAAATACTTGGGTTCGGCCATAAAATGGATCGGCGTACCGCCAAAGGCAGTGATCAGCTGGTTGATCAGGCCGCTGGAAGGAGAAAGCAGAGCGCTCAGAATACTGACAACGACCACGGCGGAGATGAAGTGGGGCAGGTACACCACGGTCTGTACGCTGCGCTTGAAGAATTTACCGCGGACTTCGTTGATGAGCAGAGCCAGAATGATGGGAATGGGAAAGCCCACAATAATGGAATACAGGCTGATGCCAAGCGTGTTTTTGATCAGACGGCCAAAATACTCGGATTTAAAGAACTGGATGAAATATTTGAAGCCGACCCACTTGCTGCCCGTGATGCCCAGTACGGGAGAGAAATCACGGAAGGCGATCTGCGCGCCGTACATGGGCGCGTACATGAACACGATATACCAGATCAGGGCGGGCAGCAGCATCAAAAGCAGATAGCGGCTGCGCCAGAACTTTTTGCAGGCATGATCAAGGCGGTTCGCTGTTGGCAGTGTGATCGGTTTTGCTGCGGTGGCAGTTTTCATGGTGGTATTCTCCTGTTTTCGTTCTGAAGAACCCAGGAAAAAATAGGCCGGGAACAGGGTGTTCCTGCCCCGGCCGTTATTTTACTGGATCAAAAAATAGGTGCCTGCTGGGGCATCAGCCATTCAGAGTCTTCTGGTAGATATCGATGACCTCTGCAATGCCCATGCCATTGACCTTTTCAACGTAGGTGTCCCAGTTGGACAGCGGCTCACGGCCGGAAACAAACTTGATGATCATCTCATCAACGTAAGTATCCACGTCTGCCATCACTGCACGACGGACGGCATCATCCTCAGAGGAGAAGGAGGTGGAGCCGGGAATGACGTACTTCTTGGATTCTTCCAGGAAGGGAATGATGCAGTCCTGCTTTGCGCGGTTGACAGACTCATCATCCAGCTGTGTGACCTCATCCTGGCTCAGAATGAACGGGCCGGAGCTCTGTGCAAAGGTGAAGGTGCCGATCGCGTTTTTGGGAGACAGGCCGTCAGGATTGTTCATAACATAATCGGTGAAGATCGGCTTGCCGTCCTGCATGGTGTAGTGAGTGCCCTCAATACCCATGTTGATCAGCCGGGTGCCCTCGTCGCTGTACATGTAATCCAGCAGAGCGACCACGCGGTCAACGTTCTTGCAGCTTGCGGTGATGGTGGCGGCTGCAATGGCACGCGGCTCCTGATCAATATAGGAGTGGATCTGTGCATCGCCCTTGGGGGGTACGGTGGCCTCAACATGGAAGCCGGGGAAGGAGGCAGGCATGGTGGCGTTCTGTGCAGCCAGCATACCGCCCAGCGGGCCGTAGAAGGAAGCCACCGCGTTCTGGGCCAGCTTCGGCACGAAGGAAGCGTAGTCCATGGTGATGATCTCGGGATCAATATAGCCCTTCTCATACATGTCATGCATCCAGGTCACGGCCTTTTTGTACTTGGGGTCGATGGGGCCGTAGTGGACCTTGCCGCCATCGTCCGGGTCGGTGTAGAAGTCATCCAGGCAGCCGAATGCGGTGCAGAAGTTCCGCAGGCCGGTCATATCGTAGGAGCTGAAGGGGATCTCATCGTTGGTGCCGTTGCCGTTCAGGTCGGTGGTCTTGACCAGATGCCAGTAGTTCTCCCAGTCCTCCAGGGTCACGGGGCTCTCAATGCCCAGCTTTTCCAGCCAGTCGGTGCGGACGATGTAGGGCATATTGCCGGAGACCTTCTCATCCAGCATGGGCATATAATAAATATTGCCGTCGCTGTAAGTCAGTGCTTTTTCGACACCGTCCCGCTTGTCGATCTCCTTCTTCAGGTTGGGCATGTTGTTCTCGATGTAGTCGTTCAGGGACAGAATCACGCCGGACTCGCCGTATTTCAGCACCTCGGTGGTGGGCATATCCATAATGATATCCGGCAGCTGAGCATCCATCATCACAAGGTTCAGGCGCTCGTTGTAGTTGTCCTGCGGGGGATTATCAAATTCAAAATCCATATTGAATTTTTCGCCCAGGACCTTCCAGACATCCATCTGCTCGGCAGCAACCTCGTTTGCGGCCTTGGATTTCAGGATGCGAACAGTGATACGCTCGTTGGAAGCAGCTGCTCCGGAACCGGCAGCAGAAGAAGTAGTAGAGGAAGAGCTGCCACAGCCCTCCAGAACACCCAATGCCAGAGAAGCGACCATAGCGCTGCATACGGCGCGTCTGCTGATTTTTCTTTCTTTCATAAGATCTTTTCCTCCTTGATTTATGGAATGGGACGGGGGAGATCCCCGTGCTTCCATAACCTCCGTTCAGCTCGTACGCTGCCGACCAGTGGTTTTTCCTTACTCAGAAGCATATCATGTTCTTTTTGGAATTGCAACATTTTTTGATACAAAACGCACAAAAGATTTTCTCATTTTTGAGCGTGATTGTTGCACAATATCCACAAAGATGCGCTTTTTCTTCCTTTTGTCATGGTGCGGGATGAAATGTCATGCTCCTTCACCTTGACGATTCCGGCACAAAAAGATATGCTGGAAACAAAATTGGAATCGGAGATCCATTCAAAAGAAAGGAAGAGAGAAACTATGAGTAAGCAGATCACAGCCATCATCGTGGGCGCGGGCCACCGGGCGATCCTGTACAGCCTGTATGCGCTGGAACACCCGGACGAGCTGAAGATCGTGGGCGTGGCAGATCCGGATCCGATCCGGCGGAAAAAGGTTGCGGAGATGCATGGCTTCGGGGAGGAAATGTGCTTCAAGAACGCTGAGGAGCTGGCAGAAAGGCCCAAGCTGGCAGACGCGGTGATCAATGGAACCATGGACCGCCAGCATGTGCCCACTGCGGTTCCGCTCCTGCGTGCAGGATATGATATGCTGCTGGAAAAGCCCTTCGCGATCAGCGAGGAGGAAGTAAACTATTTATATAAGGTGGTAAAAGAGACCGGGCGGAAGGTGATGATCTGCCACGTTCTGCGGTATGCGCCCTTCTATGTCGCAATCAAGCAGAGACTGCTGAGCGGGGAGATCGGTGACATTATCAATATTCAGGCCACAGAACATGTCAGCTACCATCATCTGGCCGTCTCCTTTGTGCGCGGCAAATGGGGCAACGAGGAAAAATGCGGGGCTCCGATGCTGCTGGCAAAGTGCTGCCATGACATGGATCTCATTATGTGGCTGAAGAGCGGCGTTTCGCCCAAACAGATCGCTAGCTTTGGAAGTGACTTCCAGTTTGATCCTGCCAAGAAGCCCGCAGGGGCAGGCAAGCGCTGCCTGGTGGATTGCCAGTGCGAGGAGACCTGTTTGTACTCTGCCAAAAAGCATTATCTGGATCACCCGGATCGGTGGGCGTTCTATGTATGGGACTGCCTGGAGAATATTGAGGAGCCGACGCTGGAGGACAAGCGCAAGTCGCTGATGACAGACAATATCCATGGACGCTGTGTGTGGGATTGTGAACATACGGTGGTGGATCATCAATCGGTGCTGATGAATTTTGCGGATGGCGCAACTGCGACCCTGAACATGATCGGCGGCACCGCGAAGCCGGAGCGCAATATCCATATCATTGGTACGAAGGGTGAGATCAAGGGCGTGTTTGACGATTCTGTTTTCACTGTGCGCACTATAGATACCGCCAGCGAGAAGGGCTGGAACGAGGAAGTGGTAGACCTGAAGATCGGTGGAGATAAGAGCGGCATGACAGGATCTCATGGCGGCGGCGACCTGCGGTTGGTGGAGGACTTTGTTCATGTGCTTCAGGGTGAGGAGCCTTCCATCTCCTGCACAACGATCAAAGATTCGATCAATGGGCATCTGGGGGTCTTCTGCGCAGAGCGTGCTCGCAAGGAGAGCGCCGTCATAACGATGCCAGACATCAGATAATGCGGTGCTGACATAGAAAACGTCCCCGTGCAGTTTTGATATCCTGCACGGGGACGTTTTGTGATCTTTTTATTTCCTCATTTCCGCATTCACCCATTCCCGCACGCGGTCAGGCCGGTTGGTGACGATGCAGTCAGGGCCAAGGGGCAGCAGGGAACGGACAGCGTCCTGGGTGTCCACGGTCCAGAACGCGGCCTGGATGCCCATGGCGTGGAGCTGGTTCACGAGATCGGGGTTGGAATAGGCGGTGTGGTACTCGCAGCTGACGATGTCCACAGGGAAATCCAGCGTTTTGATGTAGGCGGCCACATCTGCCTGCTCCTCCAGATGACCGATGACCTGCTCCACAGTCTCGCCGGGGAAGTTGGCGCGGAGCATATCGACCTTGTCGGCCACAGTGCGGTAGATGAGATTATTCCGCAGGTCGATGCAGTTTTCCTCGCTGAAGGGCTCATCCATGCTGTTCACAAGGCCCAGATCCTTCCATATCACCGGCGGAGGCAGCACCATGCTGAGGAAAGCGCCGTAGGTCAGCGCGCCTACCTTCAGCTCAGGCATCAGCTGCTTTGCCTGCCGCAGCTGGGAGTGGTGGAAGGAGATGAGGGTGAGTCGATCGGTGAGCCCGGCGGCGCGGACTGCATCCAGCACCCGGG
>ERZ791849.599-NODE-599-length-11170-cov-3.1955_pt1 | contig 11170 bp, 10 predicted proteins | sample MGYA00510288_ERZ791849 | MGnify/ENA primary metagenome ERZ791849 (study PRJEB30046, sample SAMN00715262) | human gut metagenome | study: EMG produced TPA metagenomics assembly of the A metagenome-wide association study of gut microbiota in type 2...
AACTGTCTCTTTGAATTTGCCACCTTTACTTCTTCTATTTCAGCATATCCTTCCAACATTGTTCTGATTGCTTCTACGTCATTTACTTCGGTATAAACAGTCAGCATGCAATCGTAGAAAGAGTCACCGAACTGAAGAATATCTACGAATTCCGGCATAAGTGAGAATTCATCTACGATTTCTGCCTTCCTGTAACTCGGAACATTCTGGAACATACGAACCAGATACATATGCATTGATATTCCAAGTGCTCTGTAATTAATATAAATCATTGGCAGCATAAATTTTCGTTCATCAACACACATTACAATGTCTTTTTTCATCTGCTTGCCATCCAGGCCGGATAACTTCTCCAGCATGTCAAAATCAAACATATCTGCGATTGATTTTGTACTGTTAAGAGCTTCGATAATAGCAAAATCTTTTTTATCTATTTTGTTCTGAACTTTAAGGAATTTCTTCTTCTGTTCTTCCCCAAAAATAAATTTTCTGTATCTGTCTTCCGGAACATCCCATTGATTTACAAGTGATTCTCTGACATCTGCCCTGATCGGACAAAGATGTACATATTCAACCTCCGGTCTGTCTTTCCATGGCTGGATAACATCTGCAAGAAGATTGTCCAGAACTCTCATGTGATTTCCGTTAAAGAAATCGAAATCGCCCTCTGCGAGATATCCTGTACAAATATCATCTTTATTCTGATACCACTTGGCAAATTCAGCTTTTACCTTTGGATCTGTACCGTCTTTTAATTTGACAACCCAATAATAAAGTCCCCAACCGTAAACACCAACATTTGGATTCATAACGAACATGATAAGATGTTCATCATACATTCGTTTTAATCGATCCTTGATATCATCTGGTTTGATTCCGGTTTCTTTTGCAATATAATCGATATTCCAGACTTCAGGATAGACTTGATAAAATGACTTCGCAACATTATATGCTGCAACCTCTGTGGCATCAAGAGAATATGTTCCCGGTTCAGAGTAACCGTATCCTCTAGGTGGAAAACAGTTTTTTTTCATCCATGCCTGCTGCTGATCCGTTCCTATTGTGTATAATGTTTCTCCCATAGAATACCTACCTCCTTCTATTTTTATATACACGCTTCTTATATACCCAACATAACATAAACAAATCGATAAACCAATCTCTTTCAGATGTGTTTGAACAAAGCTAATCAGATTGTTTAAAATAGCCTAAAATATGAAAAAAATACTTTATTTTTATGTCAATTTATACTATAATTACATATATATTGCGGAGCTTTTAAAAATATATGAAAGAAGAAAAAACAATTTTATTTCAAGACAATTTTATACATAATTCTATTAAAGATGCATTCCTGCAACTCCTTATGAAAAAGGATTATATGCAAATCACTATAACGGATCTTTGCAAATATGCAGGTGTTAGCAGAGGAACATTTTATGCTCATTTTGGTAACATAGGGCAGGTGGTTGATGAATTGTTTTCAGATGCATTATGTGATATTAAAAATATGGCGTTGCTATCAGAAAATGCATCGAATTCAAATTCAAAGAAGGGGCTTTGTTGGGTTCTTCGAAAGAATCCAAAATATCAGCCGCTTTTTTTCTCAGAAGCGTTGTTTCTTCAAGCTGTAAAGCATACTGTTGCGGCACTAAGGCAAGATTTTCTTGATTTAATGAGTGGCAAGACGGAATTGGATGAAGCTTCATTAACAGATTTATTGACAGTTCAAATTATGGGATGTTTGGGGATGTGCAGAAAGCATCTGGGAGAGTCTGATGAGGAATGGTGCAGATTCCAGAGTTGCTTTGATCTCTTCCTTAAAGCAGGTTATCAGGGGATTATTCAAAAATAAGGAGAGTATTTCTACTCTCCGTTAGCGAAGAAGGGACATTGCCATTCTTCGGTATGTATGGCGTTTTCCACGAATTGCCACGCTATAGGCTGTGATGTTCTCAGGCAATGCCATACCCATATATCCGCTGTCTCCAATATGGTGAATATCTGCGCTAGCCATCTTACACATAAGAGCAATTTGGCGAATAGTATCTTCATCTGCCCCCTCTTGGGATGTTCCAATCGTTGTCATCGTCAGTGCCCCTTTTTCATGAGCCTTTTTGATTAGTTTACTGGCATATTCCATTGTGATTCCAGGAACTGTTCCCGGTGCCGGAAGTAATATTACGTCTGCTCCTGCATCAATAAAATCTACAATATCTTTTTCAGTAAGAATTTTTTCGCCTGCTTCTGAAATGATTCCAGATGCATGCATTTTCCCGGCTGTAAGGATTACTCGGTCACCAACAGCATCTTTTAGCTTTGAAAGTGCCTGCATGATTGCTTCATTGTCTACCCCTACTCCAGGATTGCCTGTCAGAACAATCATGTCTACTCCCATATCGGCAGCTTTTCTTGCATTATCAACGGTTGCCTGGCGACCTGTTGTCAGATTCCAGACAGACTCCTCGTCATTGTTTTTAATTGTAGCCGGTTCTAGATTTATCGCAACCATTCTTCCGGTAAGACGTTTTACTTCACGAATAGTATCTTCTGGTGATACATGTGGCAATCCCTGGATTACAGGCTGATTGACATCGAAAATATTTAACATGATCAAGTCTGCTCCAAGTGAGGTTACAAATTCTGCATTTGTAATGTTCACTAACATCGGTGTTACTGTTCCGATTGTTTCTGCAGCAAGTGTTCTTCCTTCACTATCTGCAATAGAAGTTAATAAATCTGATTTGCTATAAGAAGATAATTCAGTTGCTGTTGTGTCTATAAGTCGCTTTGTCATGAGAGTAGATCCTTTCTAATAATATAAGCTTATTTTGTAAAAACCCCTAATTTAGAAGCTTTTTTTTAAAATAACAATATCATAAATATAAGACAAATAAAAGAGGAAGGGGAATGAAAAATATGCAAAAAAACTACGGAAGAAGAAATAAAAGCGGTTGAAAAAATCTGTAATAGGAATATACTGGAATTATATATAAGACGGGTTTTTAAAGATTGAGTTGCATAAAAAAAGTCTGCATTGCAGACTTTTTCCACACACTGTGGACCACTGAAGTGGCGATTTGAATTAAATTCTTATTTGAACTTATGATGTAAATTTAGTATGGTACTAAACTTAGTTTTAGTATAGTGCTAAAGGACAGAAAAGTCAATGAGAAATAGACTTATGAAGGAGGAAAAAGATGAATCAAGAATACTATATGGGTTTAGATATGGGGACAGGTTCTTTAGGATGGGCAATAACAGATACGGAATATCATATTTTGAGAAGACATGGAAAAGCTTTATGGGGGGTACGGCTTTTTGAAAATGCATTAACAGCAGAAGAAAGAAGAAGTTTTCGGACAGCCAGAAGGCGATTGGATAGAAGAAACTGGCGAATTCAGATCTTGCAGGAATTGTTTTCTGAAGAAATCAGTAAAGTGGATTTTGGATTTTTTCAAAGAATGAAGGAAAGTAAATATTATCCAGAGGATAAAAAAGATATTAACGGAAAATGTCCGGAATTGCCGTATGCATTGTTTGTGGATAAAAATTATACAGACAAAGAGTATCATAGAGATTATCCAACAATCTATCATCTAAGAAAGATGTTAATGGAAACGGAAGAAATGCCAGATATCCGATTAGTATATTTGGCTTTCCATCATATGATGAAGCATCGCGGACATTTTTTGCTATCAGGTGATATTAGTAAAATCAAAGAATTTAAAGGGACATTTTTGCAACTCGAACAGAATTTGAAAAAAGAAGAGCTAAACTGGACACTGGAATTATCGGATGACGAGATTCAATTTATCGAGAATATTTTAAAAGATAGAATGCTTACAAAATCTGTTAAGAAAAGTCGCTTAATAAAACAACTGAATGCAAAAACACCATGTGAAAAGGCAATACTCAATCTGATTTCCGGAGGAACCGTAAAATTATCAGATGTTTTTGAAAATAGTGAATTGGATGGATGTGAGAAACCCAAAATTTCATTTTCAGATATGGGATATGATGACTATATCGGAACAGTTGAAGCAGATCTTGGAGAACAATATTATATTATTAAATCTGCAAAGGCAGTGTATGACTGGTCTGTGTTGGTTGAAATTTTGGGTGACAGTTCCTCTGTTTCAGAAGCAAAGGTTAAATTATATGAAAAGCATAAAGAGGATTTGAGATATTTAAAAGAGGTGGTTCGGAAATATTTGCCCCTGGAGTATAAGCATATTTTTGTTGATACAGAAGAGAAGTTGAATAATTATGTGGCTTATATAGGAATGACAAAGAAAAATGGAAAAAAGAATGATTTGCAGAGTAAAAAATGTAGCAAAGAGGAGTTCTATGATTTCCTGAAAAAGAATGTAATCAAAAAAATTTCAGATGAAGAAGTGATTTCCTATTTGGGAAAAGAACTGGAACAGGGAACGTTCTTACCAAAACAGGTTAATAAAGAAAATAGTGTAATTCCTTACCAGGTTCATATGTATGAATTAAGAAAAATTTTGGATAATTTGTCTGGAAAAAGTTTCTTCATTCAAGAAAATGCAGAAAAGATTTTACAGTTATTTGAGTTTAAAATTCCATATTATGTAGGACCACTGGGGAGAAATGAAGAAGGTACAGAAGGAAAGTTTACATGGGCAGTTAGAAAAAATAACGAGAAGATCTACCCATGGAATTTTAAAGATGTAATAGATATAGAGGAAAGTGCAGAAAAATTTATTCGTCGAATGACAAATAAATGTACTTATATGTTGGGAGAAGATGTTCTCCCTAAAGATTCTCTTTTATATAGTAAATATATGGTACTTAATGAACTCAATAATTTGCGGTTAAATGGAGAAAAAATTTCGGTAGAGTTGAAACAACAATTATATAAAGAAGTATTTTGTCGTTATCGAAAGGTAACAATAAAAAAGTTGAAAAAATATCTGGTTTGTGAAGGAATAGTAGATAAGAAAGTTGAAATTACTGGAATTGATGGGGATTTTAAAGCTCAACTGACAGCATTTCATGATTTTAAGGAAAAACTTACAGGAGTTACATTAAGTCAGAAAGAAAAAGAAGAGATTATTCTTAATATTGTATTATTTGGTGATGATAAGAAATTATTGAAACAAAGAGTAATGAGAATGCATCCTGAGCTAACAGAAAAACAGATTAAGAGTATCAGCCTGTTATCATATAAGGGATGGGGAAGATTATCAAAAGCATTTCTAGAAGATATAACAGCACCTGCGCCAGGAACTGAAGAAGTATGGAATATTATCACAGCTATGTGGGAAACTAATGATAATCTGATGCAGGTTCTGAGTAAGAATTATCAGTTTATGGACAGGATCGAAGAAGGTAATTCTATTCGAAAAGAAAAGAAATTGTCATATAAAACAGTGGAAGAGTTATATGTTTCACCAGCAGTAAAACGACAGATTTGGCAGACTTTAAAAGTAGTGAAAGAGCTACAAAAGGTAATGGGATATGCACCAAAACGAGTTTTTGTAGAGATGGCAAGAGGGGAGCAAGGAAACCAAAAAGATAAAAGAAGAGACTCCCGTAAAAAACAGCTTATTGATTTATACAAAAAATGTAAAGAAGAAGAAAAAGACTGGATAGAAGAACTCAACAAAAGCGAAGACCAGCAATTGAGAAGTGATAAATTATATTTGTACTATACTCAAAAGGGACGATGTATGTATTCGGGTGAGATAATTCAGTTGGAAGATTTGTGGGACAACACAAAGTATGATATAGATCATATTTATCCACAATCAAAGACTATGGATGATAGTTTGAATAACAGAGTGTTAGTAAAGAAGGAATATAATGCAGCAAAGTCGGATGAGTATCCTATTAAAGAAAGTATTCGAAAAGCAAGAAAATTATTTTGGAAATCATTATTAGATGAAGGATTTATTACGAAAGAAAAGTATGAACGATTAATTAGAAATACAATACTGACACCTGATGAACTTGCTGGATTTATTAATCGACAGCTTGTAGAAACTAGACAAAGTACAAAAGCAGTAGCGGAGATTTTAAAACAGGTACTTCCAAACTCAGAGATTGTATATGTAAAAGCGAAGAATGTGTCAAACTTTCGACAAGATTTTACACCGGATTTATTAAAAGTACGTGATATGAATGATCTTCATCATGCAAAAGATGCATATCTTAACATTGTAGTTGGAAATTCTTATTACACAAAATTCACGAAGAATGCAGTCTGGTTTATAAAAGAAAATCCAGGACGAAGTTATAATTTGAAGATGATGTTTAAGGGAGACAAAGACATTATTCGAAATAGAGAGGTCGCATGGAAAGCAGGTAATAACGGTACAATTGTAACAGTGAAGAAGGTTATGAAGAAGAATAATATCTTGGTTACGAGAAGAACTTATGAGGTCAAAGGAGGATTATTTGACCAACAGATTATGAAAAAAGGGAAGGGACAGGTAGCAATAAAAGAAACAGATAAACGGTTAACGGTTGAAAAATATGGTGGATATAATAAAGCTACGGGTGCCTATTTTATGTTAGTTAAATCGAAAGATAAGAAGGGAAATGAAATAAGGACATTGGAATTTGTACCGCTTTATCGGAAAGAACAGATAGAAAAGGACGAGCAGACTGTACTAGAGTATTTACGGACAGAAAAAAAATTAGTTGAACCAGAAATTCTGTTGGAAAAAATCAAGACAGATACACTATTTAAAGTGGATGGTTTTAAAATGTGGTTGTCTGGGAGAACTAATGAACGATTGATATTTAGGGGCGCAAATCAATTACTTCTTTCAAATGATAAGGCAGAGACCTTGAAAAAGATAAGTAAGTATGTTCAAAGAAGAAAAGAGAACAAAAGCATACTTTTGAATGATAGGGATGGAGTTGGTGAAGAGGCATTAGAAAAATTATATGGTGCATTTTTAGAAAAATTAAAAGGTACAATCTATGGAGTTCGTTTATCAGCACAAGCGGAAACATTAGTTAATAAAAAAGAGCAATTTATGAAATTAACAAAAGAAGAAAAGTGTATGATCTTATATGAAATACTACATATATTTCAATGTCAGAGTGGAAGTGCAAACTTGAAAGCAATAGGTGGACCTGGAAAAGCTGGGATTTTAGTTATGAATAATAATATTACAAACTGCAAACAGATTTCAATTATCAATCAATCTCCAACGGGAATTTATGAAGAAGAGATTGATCTGTTGAAGTTATGAGTTGGCGTATAGTTGTTATTTCGAAGCGTGCAAAACTTGATTTACAGTTAGGTCAGATGGTTGTGCGTGGTGAAGAGGTGACAAAGATTGTATTAAGTGAAATTTCTACAATACTGATTGAGTCAACAGCAGTATCATTGACAGCTAGTTTAATTGCTGAACTTGCAAAAAGGAAGATTAAAGTAATATTTTGTGATGAAAAAAAGAATCCATCGTGTGAGTTGGTTAATTATTATGGAAGTCATGATACTAGTAATAAGGTGAGAAAACAGATTACTTGGAAAAAGAATACAAAGGAAGCAGTATGGACGGAAATTGTAAGTGAAAAAATCAGGAAACAAAAGGAACTGTTAGAATTATTAGGAAAGGAAGAATCAGATTTACTGGAATCGTATCTAAAGGAAATTGCATGGAATGATGGAACAAATCGAGAAGGGCATGCAGCAAAAGTTTATTTTAATGCGTTATTCGGATTAGAGTTTACAAGAACGGAAGATAATTTGATCAATGCAGCGTTGAACTACGGCTATTCAATTATTTTATCTGCGTTTACAAGAGAAATTGTAGCTAATGGTTACATCACGCAACTAGGGGTTTTTCATGACAATATGTTCAATCAGTTCAATCTAGCATCGGATTTGATGGAACCATTCAGAATACTTGTTGATAGACAGGTATTAACAATGGAATTAGAACAGTTTGAACATGAAGAAAAGATGCAACTTGTAAATGTGTTGAATCAGGAAGTACAGATTGATGGGAAAATACAGTATGTTAATAATGCAATTAAAATATATTGCAAAAGCATTTTTGATGCGTTGAGTGGAGACGACAGTTCGCTGATTCGATTTTACAGAATTGAGTTATAGGTTTATGAGAGTATTGGTATTTTTTGATTTGCCGGTAACAACAAGTGAAAATCGACGTGCATATACACATTTTCGAAAATTTTTATTGAAAAATGGATTTTTAATGTTGCAGGAATCCGTATATTGTAAATTGGCTTTAAACAGTACTGCAGTAAATGCAATTGTGGAGAATATTCATAAAAATAAACCAGAGGAGGGATTGATACAGTTATTGACGGTTACCGAAAAACAATATGCAAAAATGGATATTATTATCGGAGAAATTAAAAGTGAAGTGTTAGATAGTGATGAAAGGTTGGTGATTTTATGAAATTAGTACATACAAATTTAAACACAGCGGTGTTAAGTGATAAATATGTATTTACTGAATGGATAATAGAGTCACCAAAATTGTATGCAAATTACTTACAAGAATTATTTTCACAACAAAATGGAGAAGATGGTGGATTTGTTTTATCTGATAAAGAAAAAGAATTGAATCTTGCAAAAAACATGGAAATAATTGTAAATCCGTTTCAGATAGAAATAAATGGACGAAAGATATTAAATAAGTTGTATGCAGAATTGGAGCAGTTGTCAAAATCGGAGTTGATGTATGTAAAAACACTTGAATTAACAGGAAAAATACAGGAATATTTGTTGGAGTTAGAACAAAATACAGAATATGTTTTGGAATTTGATATGGAACTGGATATGTCTGCGTTATTTAAATCAGTAGGTATTCGGTATGAAGTACAGGAAACCGATTTTTTTGAACAAATAATACGTTATATAAAGATAGCGGTAAATGTTTTGGCGACAAAAGTATTTGTTTTTATTAATATTCGAAGCTATTTAACAGATTTGCAAATGCAAGAATTGATTAAAGAGATTTCTTATCAGGATGTAAAGGGATTATTTATTGAAAATCATGATAGAAGTTGCATGGAAGGAGGAATGCGTTATATTATAGATAGAGACGGATGTGAAATTTATTGAATATTTAAGCTTGAGTACCTTGTTTTTATGCCGATGATAGCATTTCATTTTTGAATTTGAGGTTTGAGAATGATGTAAAAATGTATGGTACTCAAGCAAATCCCTGGAAGAATCCATCCAGCAAAGCGTTTGAGAATGATGTAAAAATGTATGGTACTCAAGCTTCATGCTGATGCAGGATGGCTATTCGGAGGTTTGAGAATGATGTAAAAATGTATGGTACTCAAGCAAAGACTAAAAAAGAAAACACATAACAATCAGTTTGAGAATGATGTAAAAATGTATGGTACTCAAGCAAACATAAATGTCTATACGCACCATATCTTGTTTGAGAATGATGTAAAAATGTATGGTACTCAAGCAGGTGAAGCGACCACAAACAACACCACAAAGTTTGAGAATGATGTAAAAATGTATGGTACTCAAGCATGTTGATGGGTCACAAGTCAAAAGACGTTGTTTGAGAATGATGTAAAAATGTATGGTACTCAAGCACTACTATTCACCATCACTGCGCGATCGTCGTTTGAGAATGATGTAAAAATGTATGGTACTCAAGCCAAATATGAACGGTATTGACGTGTCTAACTGTTTGAGAATGATGTAAAAATGTATGGTACTCAAGCACAACAAGCTTCGTTAAAACAAAAGGCAGGTTTGAGAATGATGTAAAAATGTATGGTACTCAAGCAGAATTAAGGATGGCGAAAGCAAGCATACAGTTTGAGAATGATGTAAAAATGTATGGTACTCAAGCGGACTTTTGCACCGGTGCAATCGAGGAGCTGTTTGAGAATGATGTAAAAATGTATGGTACTCAAGCTGGTACGTCTTGTATGTCTTCGGTAACGCGGTTTGAGAATGATGTAAAAATGTATGGTACTCAAGCTATGTGTGAAGCGAAGGGAAGACGGTAAGCGTTTGAGAATGATGTAAAAATGTATGGTACTCAAGCCCTACGGCGTCTCGCTCCGCTTGCCCCTTGTTTGAGAATGATGTAAAAATGTATGGTACTCAAGCTTGAAATCTTTCGATTCTACTAAAGACCCTGTTTGAGAATGATGTAAAAATGTATGGTACTCAAGCGGCGATTTTTTTGGGTGAGCGAAGCGAGGGGTTTGAGAATGATGTAAAAATGTATGGTACTCAAGCTTCACTTTGTAATAATAGCCTGGGTCGTCCGTTTGAGAATGATGTAAAAATGTATGGTACTCAAGCTTCGGTCACAAAGGAACTTATCACGAACCTGTTTGAGAATGATGTAAAAATGTATGGTACTCAAGCTATGTTGTGTTGTATCGTTGTGCAATACGTGTTTGAGAATGATGTAAAAATGTATGGTACTCAAGCCATAGAAGAGGGCATAGGCGGCTTCTCAGAGTTTGAGAATGATGTAAAAATGTATGATACTCAAGCCCTTGATGATCGCTTTCTTCTGCTCGATCGTTTGAGAATGATGTAAAAATGTATGGTACTCAGGCGTGGCGAAATTTGCGGAGAACCTTGCAGCAGGTTTGAGAGTGATGTAAAAATGTATGGTACTCAAGCGCCAATACTACAGCAAATCCCAACTGTAAGTTTGAGAGTGATGTAAAAATGTATGGTACTCAAGCAGCAATCGTTATCACAATCATCATTGTAGCGTTTGAGAATGATGTAAAAATGTATGGTACTCAAGCAATAAAGGAGGTTATCATGATACTTCCTTAGTTTGAGAATGATGTAAAAATGTATGGTACTCAAGCTGCTACCCTATCTCATAAGCTATTCGAACCGTTTGAGAATGATGTAAAAATGTATGGTACTCAAGCAAGCTTTTTTCTGTGATATGATACGTTACCGTTTGAGAATGATGTAAAAATGTATGGTATTCAATGCTCTTACAATTGTTTGAAATTATGCGTGTAATTAGTAAAGAGATATTAGGTGAACTTCTTGAAAGTGTATTTGAAAATAATGATAATAAGAACAATTTTGAAAATAAAAGATTAGATTGAAGTCCAGCTAATAAATGTCAATAGTTAAATGAAAAAAAATGCTCTTATTTTCTGGCTAAAAAAGGGTAGACGTCCCCCTTGGTGAAAATATCGT
>ERZ791849.615-NODE-615-length-10873-cov-4.16593_pt1 | contig 10873 bp, 7 predicted proteins | sample MGYA00510288_ERZ791849 | MGnify/ENA primary metagenome ERZ791849 (study PRJEB30046, sample SAMN00715262) | human gut metagenome | study: EMG produced TPA metagenomics assembly of the A metagenome-wide association study of gut microbiota in type 2...
AAATTGGTTTTGTTGGCCCTAATGGTGCTGGTAAATCCACTTTAATGAAATGTCTTTTAGGTATTGAAGAATATGATACAGGTCGCATCAGTATTGATAGTGTAGATACTATCGGCTATATGCAACAGCAATCAGATTTCACTCATGATAATTTATATGATGAACTCTTATCTGCTTTTGCTGATATCATTGCTCTCGGACAGAAAAAAACTACATTAGAAAAACAAATTGAAAACTTAGATGATGATGATAAACTTGAAGATTTAATGAAGGAATATAGTCGTATTTCTGATAAATTTGAACAATTAGGCGGATACGATTATGAAAGCCGTCTTCGTCGCGTTGCTTTTGGTCTTGGCTTTAGTGAAGAAGACTTTCCCAAAAACCCAACATTATTTTCAGGTGGTCAACGCACTCGCATTTGTCTAGCTAAAGCATTACTTCGTGAGCCAGATTTTCTATTTTTAGATGAACCAACAAACCATCTTGATATTGAAATGATTGAATGGCTTGAAGGCTTTTTGAGCAATTATAAAGGTGGCGTACTTTTAATTTCTCATGACCGCTTTTTCTTAGACAAAGTTGCTACTAAGATTTTAGATTTGGAAAATAAAACAACTGTTTTATATGATGGCAATTATTCTACTGCCATGAAAGTAAAAGCTCAAAGACGAGCTGCCTTAGAATCTGCCTATGCTAAACAGCAAGAACATATTCGCGAAACAGAAGAATATATTCGTCGCTATAAAGCAGGTGTCAAAGCAAAACAAGCTAGAGGTCGTGAAAAACAATTACAGCGTTTAGAACGCATCATCTTACCTCCACAAAAATCAGGCTTTAATTATTTTATGTTCCATAAACCAGAAGAATGTGCTCAACGTGTAGCTGAACTTGATGACGTATCTGTTAGCTTTGGCGAGCATAAAATTTTTGAACATCTGTCTTTATTAATTCGCAAAGGTGATGGTGTAGCTATCGTAGGCCCTAATGGTGCTGGTAAAACAACTTTATTGAGATTACTTTTAGGCGAATTACAATCTCCTACAGGAAATATTAAAATCGGCAGTCGTGTAAAAATCGGCTATTATTCCCAGCAACATGAAGGTCTTTGCCCTAGCAATACTGTTTTTGATGAAATCTTATCTTCATTTGGTTTAAATGATGAACAAGCTCGCCACTGTCTAGGTGCTTTCTTATTCAAAGGCGATGATATTTATAAATTAATCGGCGATTTATCCGGTGGAGAAAAATCTCGCTTGGCTTTATTAAAATTGATGTTAACTGGTGCAAATTTCCTCGTAATGGACGAACCTACAAACCATCTAGATATTCCTGCTAAAGAAGCTATTGAAGAAGCGATGATGGCTTTCCCTGGTACATTTATTGTCGTTTCCCATGACCGTTATTTCTTAGATAAAGTTACTAACTTCACTTGTGAATTAGAAAACGGACATTTAACAGAGTATAATGGAAATTATAGCTATTATCGTGAAAAAAAATTAGAAATGCAAAAAGAACTTGAGTCTACTCAAGAAACTTCAAATAAAAAAGCTACTGTTGAAAATAAAACTACGCCTAAAACAAAACAAGAAAAAGCAAAACCTAAAAATGCACATGTAGCTTCTGCTATGAGCAGTGAAAAATTAACCATGATGATACAGCGTTGCGAAGCTACTATCGCTATGTTTGAAGCTGAATTAAAAGGTTTAGAATATCAAATGAATGATCCAGCATTGCAAGCAGATCCTAATAAAAGTCATGAAATAGCTACAGCTTATGCTCAAAAAGAACAAGAACTAGAAGAAAAATATATCGAATGGGATAAATTAACCGAAGAATTAGCAAATAAAGTATAGAATAATAAATTTATCATAAATAATAGAAAGGCTTTACTTATGGAAAAAATATGTGGAACAGTAGACACGATTATTTTTGCCAGTCAAGATAATCGCTTCACTGTTTTAAAATTATCACCAGAAAAACTTTCTACACAGATAACAGTTACCCTAAACGGCATAGCTCCACTCATTGGACAACTATTAGAAATCGAAGGGGAATGGGTAAAGCACCCTAAATTTGGGCAACAGTTTAAAGCTACGACTTACAAAACTGTTGCTCCTACAGAAATATCCGGCATTGAAAAATTCTTAGCTTCTGGGGCGATCAACGGCATTGGCCCTGCCATGGCAAAGAAAATAGTCGCTGAATTTGGCGAAAAGACTTTAGAAATAATTGCTAAATCACCAAATGAATTATTAAAAGTTCCTGGTATTGGCAAAAAAACAGCAGAAAAAATTTCTACATCTTATCTTGAACAAAGCGAACTCACTGAAATTATGGTTTGGCTAGAAAATCATGGTATATCCAATACTTATGCAGGTAAAATCTTTGCTAAATACGGTTCTTTCGCAATAGATATCATGGAAAAAGATATCTATCGCTTATTTCAAGATATAGAAGGCATAGGTTTTTTAACAGCTGATAAACTCGCTTTTAATCTTGGCATACAAAGAGAGGATAAACGACGCATAATCTCAGGCATAGACTATGCTTTAATGCAACTTTGCAACAATGGTCATTGCTGTATTCCTGAAATGGCTCTTGTCGATAAAACAGCAAAGATATTGCAAGTAAATAATCAAATCATCTTCACTATTTTAAAAGAACGCATTGATAATGGCTCTTTAAATACTGAAGTAGTCGGTGGCGAAACTTTAATTTATCCGCCATATCTTTATTATGCCGAAAAAAAAGTTGCTACGCGTCTACTTCAATTACAACAAGCAACTGAGCCTTTATCAGAAGATAATCTTTCTTTATTTATCAAAGTATGGGAAAAAGACAATCAAATCCAACTTGCACAAAAACAAAAAGAAGCCATCAAAGCTTGTCTTCATCACGGAGTTTTAGTCCTTACTGGTGGCCCTGGTACTGGTAAAACGACTGTAATCAAAGGTATCTTATCCATCTTAAAAGCCCAAGGATTAAAAATTCGCTTAGCAGCACCAACCGGGCGAGCTGCAAAACGCTTAAGCGAGACAACAGGACAAAAAGCTTTGACTATTCATCGTTTATTAGAAGCAAATAATTTAGCTCAAGATGATAATTTACAATTAGGCTTTAGCAAAGATATCGATGACCAATTAGATGCTGACGTCATCATCTTAGATGAAGTTTCTATGGTAGACATAGTCCTCATGCACCATTTTCTAAATGCTGTACCAGATGGTTGTCGCATCATCCTAGTCGGTGATACAGACCAACTCCCTGCTGTAGGCCCTGGCTCTGTGCTTAAAGATATTATCCGTTCGCAAAAAATCCCTGCCATTCGCTTAGATGAGATTTTCCGCCAAGCTCAAACAAGCATGATTATCCAAAATGCACATATCATAAACGCTGGTAGATTACCTGACCTTCGCAAACAATACAGCGATTTTGTCTTTTATGAATTAAATGACGATACTTCCATTACACAAAAAATCCTTGATTTATGTACTAAAGATTTACCTCATGAAGGTTTTGATGTTCTCAAAGACGTACAAATTTTATCTCCTATGCATCGCTTTTTATGTGGCGTAGAAAATTTAAATCTAATGCTTCAAGAACAATTAAATCCTAAAAAAAATCAAGATGAATTAAAATATTCTTCACAAACATTCCGCGTTGGCGATAAAGTTATGCATATTCGCAATAACTACCAAAAAAACGTATTTAATGGCGATATTGGTTTTATTCAAGATATCAACAATGAAAAATTGACTGTAGATTATTTTGACCATATTGTTACCTATGAAAAAAATGAACTAAACGAATTAACTCTAGCTTATGCCTCAAGTGTGCATAAAAGTCAAGGCAGTGAATATAAAGTAGTCATCATCCCTCTATCAACTAGCCACTATATCATGCTCCAACGAAATTTACTCTATACAGCTATCACTAGAGCCAAACAAAAGGTCATCATCATTGGCTCAAAAAAAGCATTGATGACTGCTATTCAAAGCAATCGAACACAAAAAAGATATACACTACTTGCTGAACGTTTAGCCCATAAATTAATTTAAGCTATTTTATTTTAGAAAAGAGTTCTTTATCATGTTAAATAATATCTATCAAGCTATTATGCAATTTCTATTTCCTAGCCATTGCCCTTCTTGTAATGCTTATGTAGAACAAAAAGGTATGTGGTGTCCTTCTTGTTTAGAAGAAATTATCCGCAATGAAAATCTAGCTTATGATGAAGATATTCGGCAATATATTTCACCTATTATAGCTATAGGTAAATACGATAAAGGACTTAAGAATTTAATTCACGAATTAAAATATCAAAATAAATTTGCCACTTTAGCTTATTTAAAACCATTATTTTCATATTTAGATGAAGACTGGGATTTTTCCACTTATGATATGATAATCCCAGTACCCCTACACAAAAATAAATTAAAAAAACGTGGTTTTAATCAAGTTGAAAAAATTTTTAAACCATGGATTGATAAACATCATTTTAATTATTGCGATATTCTTGAGCGTACAAAACAAACTAAATCACAATATCAATTACTGCGCCATGAACGTCAAGAAAATTTAGCCAATGCTTTTACCTTAAAAGATTATGTTGATGTAAAAAATCGCAAATGTTTATTGATTGATGATATATTCACCACAGGCAGTACACTAAAAAATTGTGCTATGGTTTTAAAAAATCATGGCGCTAAAACTGTAAGCGGTCTAGTATTAGCTAGTCAAGCCAATATCAATTTACCTACAAAGCCTTCAAAGGAGGTATTTTTTTGAAAAAACGTCCAAAATGGTTTCAACAAACCTCTTTTAATCAACCAAACACTTCTGATACTTTTTACTGCGTATTTAAAAATCTCTATCCATCTTCCTCAGAAGATACAACTACAGAAGAAATATCAGCTCAAAATATCACTACCGATAATAAGCCATCTTCAAATGAAATGACTAAAGATGATTTTCTTTTGGAAATCCATCAATTCAAACAACAAAAACTCTATGAAGAAGCTTTATCTTGCATTCAATTATTATTTGAAAAAAATATCGTAGATAGTGATATCATCTACGAATTAGCTGATACCTATTTATGTTTACATGATTATGAACGCGCTTTTAATTGGACACAAAAGTTAAAAGCTCAATCTCCGCAAGATTGCCATAGTCTACTTTTAGAAATTCAACTTTTATTAGTTCATGGAAAAAAAGAAGAAGCTTTAACTACATTAAATCATCTATTATCCAATAAAATCACTTTAAAAAATGAAAAAGATTATCAACTTTTAGATATGATTATTGAAAAACTCAAAAAAATATTTAAAGCTGATAAATTAATGCGCCGTTGTCCTAATCTAAATACTTATCAAAAACAGCGTAGACAATCCTTAAAGACACAAAAGCAAAAAAATCCTGTTACCCATGATTTAACTGTTCATCAATCCACTGTTATCAATAGTGCAAAAGGAGTCATCATGCCTGATACTAATACCAATATAAATCCAGCCCTACAAAATACAATCAATCAAATTTGGGATATGCAAATAGCCAATAAGGAAAATATTTCTACTATTTTAGCTACACCTTGCGAGCAAGTTAGCCAATGTATCATGTCTCAAGTTTTATCTTATAAGAAAAAACTTTGGCTATTTAATTATTTAGCTGATATTTTCCGCACACATAATAATCTTCAATCAGCTATTTTTTTATTGCACCAAGCTCTACTTTTAGATGATGAAAATGACTTCATCTTAAAAAATCTTGGCTATCTACTCTGTCAAAATGGCGAATATCCAAATGCTTTAGTAGTGTTAAAAGATATTAAACATAAAGATTTCGCTGTACTTGATTTAATCGCTAAATGCCAAGATTTAAAAAATTAATATTTCCTTTTTGTTTTTATAATTAGAAAGAATGATTTATATGCCTATGTATAAAAAATCGCTACTTGTTTTATTTTGTATAGCTCTATTTGCTAGTGTTTCAACTTTTTATTATCTTTACACGCAAGAAGATACTACTCCTATTATCACCGATAATATGCAAACACAGACTCAAGATAAACAAGAAGATACTACCATCACTGTTTATGTCTCTGGCGAAGTCAATTCTCCTGGTTTAGTTGAATTACCTAGTGATAGTCGCATTGCTGATGCAATCAAATCCTGTGGCGATTTTACACCACTTGCAGATAAAACTAAAATCAATTTAGCTCAAAAATTGACTGATGGTATGCAAATTCAAGTAGATAGTAAAACTCCAATTAATAATTCCAGTGAAAGTATAAATAATGCTAATTCAAATAGTTCCAATAATAATTCATCTTCTAATTTAATCAATATAAATACTGCAACAAAAGAAGATTTAGATACTTTACCTGGAATTGGCCCTGCAACTGCTCAAAAAATCATTGATTATCGCCAAGAACATGGTAATTTTTCTTCTATCGAAGATATCAAAAATGTTAAAGGTATTGGTGAAGCTAAATTTAGCAAAATGCAAGATAAAATTTGTACTTAAAATCTTTTAAATCTAACAAATGATTTATTTTATTATTTAAGAAGGCATATTATGATTAAGATACATTATGGGCAATCGCCCTTATTTTTCATTAATTTTATAATTCTTTTCTACAGCTTAGGTGTGTATATGACGATGAAAACTCCTGAAATTTCTAAGTCATATACACACCTTTTTTGTTTAATTATAGTAAATCTAATATTAGCCTTCTATTTTACTTTGCGTAAACATAAATTCACATTTTTACTATATCTTATTTTATTTTTCTTTTTAGGTGTGATGCGTTATCTCTCTTTTACCTTTATTGCCGATGACAATATAAAAAACTATGACAATCAAGAAATCACTTTAACTGGTATTATCTGTCAAATGCCTAAAATCCGCCAAGACAGTGCTGGTATATATCATTTAACATATGTTGTTGATACTAAATCCATCAAGCAAAAGGAAGAAAAAACTACAACAGGAAAAGTTTATCTTTATCAAAAACAAAAAAATTTAGATAATCTTGCTAAAATCAATGATACGATTTCTGCCACAGGTACTATCCGCTTAATCCAAAATTATCACAATCCCAATTTAATTGACCGTGAGCTTTCTGCCCAAGAAGAAGGTATCTATGCTACTTTTTCCATTGGTAAACAAAATTTAAAAATATTAAATACATCTGATAAATTCTCGCTTCAAGAATTTTGCTATCAAATCGAGCAATCTTTTTTACAATCTATGTATCAAGTAATGCCTGAAAATGATGCTAATATGATTTTTGCTATGTTATTTGGTGGCTATAATAATATCGAAAAAGATATCTTAGAAGCTTATTCCATCACTGGAATTATTCATATTCTTTCCGTATCAGGCTCTCATATCAGCTTGATTTCCCTATTTTTATTATCTTTAGGTAAATTTTTCCATCTACCTCGCTTTTTAAATCTAATCTTATTATTAATCATTATTATTTTTTATACTATTCTATGCGGTGCTAGTATACCTGTTGTGCGTGCTAGTGTAATGGGATTACTTAGCATTATTGCTCTATATCTTGAGGAGAAATCTACGGCTCAACATTTATTGAGTATCATCGCTTTGATTTTATTGCTCTTTGATCCTCTATTATTATTCAATATAAGTTTTCAGCTTTCATTTGCCTCTACAGCTGGTCTTGTCTATTTAATGCCCATATTGCGCTCTAAATTAAATAAATTAAAATTGCCTTCACTATTAACAGATAATTTAGCTTTAACCATGAGTGCTCAAATCTTTGCTTTTCCTATTATTGTTTGGTATTTCACCAGTTTATCTCTTAGCTCTCTATTAGCCAATTTAATCATTATTCCCCTATTGGAAATTCTCATCATCTTGGGTTTAATTGCCTTTATCTTAGGGTTTATCTTTCCTTTTATCACTAAAATTTTATTTATTTTTGCCAGCTTAATTTTAAGCATAAGCAATGAAGCAACTTTTTTACTCACTAAAATTCCCTTTGCTAGTATTTATGTACCGCCATTAAATTTTCCAGCTATTTTAATTTATTATTCCCTTATTTTTATAATTTTAAATATCAAAATTCGCAAATACTTATATTTACTTTTACAAAAATACAAATTTATCACTTATATCTGTAGTATTAGCCTAATTATTTGTTCTTGTTATTTAATGATAAAGCCTTCTCCTCTACAAATACATTTTATTGATGTAGGTCAAGGTGATGCTTGCCTTATCATCACGCCTCATCAACATAGTATACTCATTGATACAGGTGGCTCTATTAATTCTGATTTTGATATTGGCTCTTATGTAGATTTACCCTATTTACGTCATTATGGTATCAATAAATTAGATTATTTAATTTTGAGCCATGCTGACGCTGACCATAGTGGTGGAGCTAGTTCCATTTTACAAAAAATACCTGTAAATCATTTAATTATCGCTGATGAAGATAAAGATTTATATGCTAAAATTTTAAAATTACCACTAAATAATCCCCTATTAGTAAAAGCTATTGTAGCTAAGGAAAACACTGCTTTTAATTTAGAAGATATTCATTTCCAATTTCTTCAAAATGATGAAAAAGAAAATTTAAAATCTAGCAATGATAGTTCAAATGTACTAAAATTAACATATCATAATTTTTCTGTGTTATTCACAGGTGATTTACCGCAAACACAGGAAAAATATTTGTTAAATAAAAATATAGCCTCTACAATTTTAAAAGTTGCTCATCATGGCTCTAAGACTTCTTCTTCACAAAAATTTTTAGAACATGTACGACCTCAATTAGCTATCATCTCTGTGGGCAAATATAATAGCTTTGGTCACCCTAGCAAAGAAGTTCTCGATAGGTTAAATAACCTGCCTACAAAAATTCTCCGCACAGATGAAAAGGGGGCTATAGTAATTTATACTGATGGCTATAATTATTCCCTCAAAACATTTTTAAATTAATATATTTTAAGCAAAGGATTTCCCATGAAATATAATGATGCAATAAAACAATTACAAGCTAAACAATTAAAATCAGTCTATTTAATCACTGGTGAAGAATTATATTTAGCTGAAAATTATCTCAAAAAATTACTAACTTTATTAAATCCACAAAACGACGAAGAAGCTGTTCAATATTTCGATAGCACAGCTGATACAAAAGCTATTTTACAAGCATTAGATAGTTCTCCTTTTTTCAGTGAACATAATATCATCATCGCCAAAGATTTGAAGATATTTCAAGACAAGTTATCTGCTAAAGATAAAGAAGATGAACAATTATTTTTAGATTATATCGCCAATATGCCCGATTATAGTATATTGATTTTACAATATAACTTAGGCAAAATAGATAAACGCAGAAAACTCATTAAAACTATTGAAAAATTTGGCACTATAGTAGAATGTGAAGCTATAGCTTATTGGAATATCAATGACTGGCTCAACTCTCGCCTTCGTGAGCTAAATCTCCGCTTTGATCGAGAAGCTTATGCTTATTTTTTAGAAGCTATAAAATCCATGGAAAAAATCTCCCTTGGCTTTTTAGACCAAGAATTACAAAAACTCACACTCTATCCACAAAAAACACTTATCAATCGCCAATTTCTTGAGGATAATTTTTCTAGTATCCCTGAGATTTCCACATTTCGCCTTTGGGAAGCTTTAGGCAATAAAGATATTGCCACTGCCTTAGAATTATTTACCATTCAACAACAAGCAAGTATACATCCACTGCGTTTATTAAAATTCTTAGCTCGTCAAATAGACCAGCTTTGGCATGTAAAAATTTATCTTAGTGAAGGTCAATCTACAAAACAAATAGCTTCTATTTTAAAATTACATCCATTTATCACTGAAAAAATCATCAAACAAGCTCAAAATTTCAGTTTAGATAAAATTCAACAAATGATCATAGATGTAGCTGATGCTGATTATAAATTAAAAACAGGCTCTAATGAGCCTGCTTTAATCGAAAATCTTCTTATAAAATTTTGTCTTTAAAATCTAATAAAAATAATTTATTTTACTCTTAATATACAAGATTATGCCATTATTTTAATGGCATTTTTTTATTAAAAAATATTCTATATTCATCTTTAATAAAACTTTCTCCTCAAAATAAATTAATTTATCTATAAAAACGAAAAAGGACTGCTTTCTTTTGGAAATCAGTCCTTACTTTGATTAGCAATTATTTGCTTAAGCTGTTTACTCGGCGAGCTAAACGAGATTTACGGCGAGCTGCACAATTTTTATGGAATAATCTGTTAGCAGCACCCTGGTCTATTTTTTTGCATGCGATTACAAGTAATGCTTTTGCTTCTTCAGCATTGCCAGCAGCAACAGCATCAAGAACTTTACGAGAAGCAGTTTTTATAGCAGATTTAGCAGAAACATTTTTTGCACGACGCATAGCATCTGTTTTTACGCTGAGAATAGAAGATTTAATGTTTGGCAAGAAATTCACCCTTTCATCATTATAATTGTACCAAAATAGTTTATCATGTTATAAAACAATTTGCAAGATGGCTAGATTAAATACTATGTATTCAATAGCTAGACGCGATATATATTGTACCACATAAAGCTCTAAAAAATCTAGTCTTTCTTCAAAAACATTTAAAATTTTATTTTTTTCTTGACTTAGAGTCAAATCCTAGGTATATAATCTTTTTAACTATTTATTATTTATATATGAAGGATTTTTATTTATGAACAAAAAATTTTTATTTATCATTTTAATTTTAATAACTTTAAGTTGGCATTTATCCCTACAAAATAATGATATTATTGATGCAGAAACAAAAAATACAGCCCAAATATCAACTTCAGAAAAAACTTCACTAGCACCAGCCTTAGT
>ERZ791849.619-NODE-619-length-10850-cov-6.79129_pt1 | contig 10850 bp, 7 predicted proteins | sample MGYA00510288_ERZ791849 | MGnify/ENA primary metagenome ERZ791849 (study PRJEB30046, sample SAMN00715262) | human gut metagenome | study: EMG produced TPA metagenomics assembly of the A metagenome-wide association study of gut microbiota in type 2...
ATGCACAATGTCCCTGCCGAGAAGGTCTATCGCCCCCACGCATGGGCCAGCTTCGGCACACAGGATCAGCAGGCTGCGGATTATGCTGCGTGCAAGCAGTACGGGCCGCTGTATAGATAACAGCCTAAAAAGGTATAGCGTTATTTTTGGATAGTAAAAGGGGTTGCTTATTGTGGTGAATAAGCAACCCCTTTGTTGTGGCATGGCGGTTATATCGCTATATAGATAGTAAAAATTATATGTGTGGAAAGAAAAAATCTCCCCAAGTGCTAATAAAATTGAGTTTTAGAGAATACTGGATTCAAGCAATAGACCTATAATATGATGCTATCTGATATGGCGACAAAACAATAAATGAGAGTAAAAAAGTCTCCGAACTATTGATATTTTTACGAGGTGAGCGCATAATGTAATTACTAAGATAGGAGGCGATTATATGCTGGATGTAAATATGATAATTGCAAACAACATTCAGGCTGAACTGAAAAAAGAAAACAAAAAGCAAGTTGATCTGGCAGAAGGAATTGGAGTCTCCAAGCAGACAATGAGCAAAATCATGAATGGTGCAAGAGCAATCAATGCGATTGAACTTCATAAAATTTCTGAATATCTCCATGTGTCGATGGACTCTCTGATGAAGATGCCGGAAAAGCCGATGGACACGAATGTGAGCCATGCGTTTATGGGGCGTGTTAAAACTGAGGAAGCAAGAAAGGGAATCCAGCTTGTGGATGAACTGTCCGATATGATTCTGTTCCATACTAGGGTGTGCGAGAATGGCAAAAAGATGGAGCAGCCCTGGGAGGATAAGTGATGAACAATGTTCTGGAAGATAGCCTCTTTGTAAGCCAAAACAGGAAATTTGATGAAATCCAATCCACCGTCAGGCAGTTTTCAGCAGAGTATGTCGGCAATTCCATTATCAAGGACAATATCTTTGCTGTCGTACAGAACTATGCAAGAAAGAAAGAGATCGCGCTGGAAATGCTTCGTTATCCGATCCACGACGATGAATTATGGGCATTGACCTTTTTGAAACAGGATACGATTTTTGTATGCGTAAATACAGCACTTCCGCTTTGTAAGCAGTTTTTTGCTGCGGCGCATGAACTGTATCATATCTACTACTATGTGGAAAGTGCAGGCCAGAGCTATATAAAAAATGGTTCTATGCTGGATTCGGCAACTGGTGATGAAACAGGAAGAACGCAGGAGGACTTGGAAGCAAACGCCTTTGCAGGACTCCTTCTGATGCCGGATCAACTGCTCCACGAGCAGATTCTGCTGTACGGACTTGATAAAGATTTGGTTACGGTAGATTCTGTCCTGATGCTTATGGATATGTTTGCTATGCCCTATAAGGCAGTTGTACTGCGTTTGTTTGAAAGCGGGAACATATCTCATCAGCAGGCTGAAAAGCTGCTGGAGGTAGGCTCTGCGGACGTAATGGAAAGAGTATCGCTGACAGGTAAGGCAAAACGCTGGCAGCTCGATGGCAAAGGTACAGAATCTTTTGGCACACTCCTTGAGAAAGTTGAGTACAACAGACAGCATGAGTATCTGACGGAATCCAGAGAAAAAGAAGATGTGGCCTACCTTACTCAACTGAAAAAAGAGTACGGCTTGGATTGAGGGAAGTCAGATCGAAGTGAAAAGATACGCACTGCTGGATACTGACTTCATTTCCAAAACGCACTCCGTTCAAGATGATGGCGGCAATCATTTGATTGATCGGGTCATGGAATTGCCGGGGTATGAGTTCTTTTGTCATGCGCAAATCGTAACGGAACTCAATCGGTATAATGCTGATGCGCCAATCTGGTTGAGCGAGAAGATTGGAGCGCAAAAGATAAAAAGCTACACGGATCAGGAAATCCTTGAAAGCCTGTCACTTGTGCGAGGGCCGCTGGCGTGTGCGACTTATACGCAGATGTTAAAATTGGCCTGCGATGCCTTTTCTAGGGATTACTTTTCGGAACATTATCGGGCATTGGAAGATGCTGATTACGCGACAATATCAAATGAGGATTATTTGAAAGAACTCCAGTTGCTTGATATTGAAGCAGGAAAGAAAAATAATCTTGGGGAAATCAAGTCGTTTGTGCTATTACAGGTTTTGTCGGTGATGCTTGGTGAGCAGATCTATGTGTTCTGCTCCGATGATAAAAATGCTCGAAATAGAGCTACAAATTTTGAAGATGTTCGGTGCACCAGTCTAGTATCAGCATTCTCACGCTTGAAAGAAGAAGCAAATTGGGTGATTGATGATGCAGAACCATACATTGAGACATTAGTCGAGTTTTATCAGGAACATAACCAAGTTATATTGCGTGTGATGGAATCCTCTGAAAGTGGCAGATTGCAGCGTGTACCATGTGGACAGGTATTACGGGAAATCTTTGAGGAAAAAATTGTGGAGTTAAAAAATGGCATGCTGCGATATAAGCAGTGGAACAAAAAATGACAATAAGAAAAAGCCAGCACGTTGTGATATGCTGGCTTTTTTGTTTGTGAGTTTTTATGAAGCCCGATTGGGAAATAAAACGACGTTTTGTTTGTGTGAATCACAATAACTACCCACCGTATCCCTAACGGCTTTTTCCTGTGACTTGCATAATTGTGTCAAGGATACTAAACAGATTCAGCCCTTTGGGGGATGGAGGACAAGCAATTGTAAAAAATCACTGAAAACAAACACCTATTATTTCAATTGTTCGCAGGATAATATAAACAACCGCAGAAGTAATAACACAAATTGCTAAAATAGCAAATGTACTAGAATAGCTTTTTGAACTTTCCAGTAAAAGTTCACTTTTATGAATGAGTTGCTTTTCTTCAGAAAGGGACTTTTCCAACTCTTTGATACACTCCTCGCAGCCGTGTATCAATGTGCTTGTTCTCTGGTCAAGCCTAAGAAAGCAAACGGAAACAAGCACAATGAAAACGGTAATAAAAAATTCAGCAATTGGGAGGCGTGAATCGAGTTGTATTAACGCAAACAATCCACCGTATAGAACAACTGTTACAGAGATATAAAAATTTATCATCTGTATTCGCTGCTTGCTATGAAGCTCAAAATATTTCCAGTAATAATTCAACAAATCTTCATCATTCATAAAATCACCTGTCTACGATTTCATTCCATGCCTCTTGACTAAACTCCCAAACCTTTCGGCGGAACCCTTCTTTCCATAACAAGTAGGCATCAACATCGGACTCCACAGCATCTACTCCTTTGCTGATTGCAGTTAGAACTCTGCGGCCAGCTTCCAGATTGTTATCATTGAGATAATTCGAACTTTCCCGATTTCCAGGAGCATTAGATTCTGAAATCGGTTCACCAACGTCGATTTCATATATATCTACCAAACGGGAAGGCAGTGTACTGTCGATAAGTTTTTCAAGGTTTTCAAATATCGTCGCATGAGATATTCTGACCCTCAAAGATAAAAATGGAGGCAATGTGACCTCCTGCTCTTCGTTTTTTTCGGAGTAATCTTTACCTAAAGCTGCCAACAAATCAACACAGGGTGTCCTAGGCGGAATGTGAAACACAAGGAGTACAGGGTCTCTTATGTCAGCACGCTCGGATAAAATTTTGTACGACGTAGATGTGAAAGAAATCGTTTGCTTTTTTGCCAGCAATTCATCAGCATCTACTTTGCGGCAAATTCGATAGGTAGTAACACTTTTTTGCGATGCAAAGTACCAGCAAGCATACTGTAACATTTTTGCCCACTGAAATAGCTGCTTCTCATCATCAAAAATAGAAGGATCAATGGTTTTATTCTCAGAAGCACGTTCTTTTTCACTTGTGGTTTTATCATAAAAAAGTGCGTTAAAAGTAACATGAGCATTATACTTCCCCCAAAACTCTTCCGAGGACGCTGAGGGAACAGCGAGGTTGGCATAAAATTCAAGCGCATCCTTCATTTCTTGCTGCAAATGACGCATGTGAGACATATGAAGTAATTTCACCTTTTCATAGGCAAGAACCACATGGTACTCTGGAAGCTGCGAGAGATCCCGGAGATGGATAATCCAGCTTGAATAGTCGATAGGCAGATTTATGCTCTTGCGCTGATAGGCTTTTTTCTCATCATAGGTCAAATGATAAGGCAATAGGAGGGCATAGGCAAAGGTATTTGCAAGAAATTCACGTTCCTGCACAAAGTCGTACAATCCAGGGCATGCTTCCTCTATATAAAGGAGGCCGATGGGATTGACTGTCCGTAAGACGAAATGACCCAATTCATGAGCAATAGCAAAACGCTTTGAATTTTCATCAAGGTCTTTTTGGACATATATTGTGCCTGCAACAGTACCCGCCTCATCATCAAACAATTTTTCACGCATTTGCATTCGTGCAATGGCTGACTTACCAAGGTTTTTTTGAAGCTCAGTCCATGTGAATTCATCTGTCATGGCTTGAAAGTCAACTTCAACAATCTCAAAGCCACAATGCTGTGCAACTTTGCGCACGGGAATCGGAAATTTCTTATCTGATCCCAATGCACTGGACAGTATTTTTTCTGCGCGACCGTAGATTATTTCTGTCAACAGCTGACTATTGGAAAAAAGCTCTTTTATAGTTTCATTTGAAGAAATATACTTCGATATTTCTTCGTTTTTGGCGCTACTCGATTTCCGAATAAGAGACAGAAAGTTTTCACTGCTCAGACCTTTTTCGTGATTGTAGTTAGTATACAGAGATGAAAAATCAATAGAATCTTTTATCTCTTTTACAAAGGTCTTCTTTGCGGAAGGCGTGGTTGTTTTTTTGGTACTCATTATCTAAATATCTCCTTGGCTCACCTAGGCAAAATAGAATACAAACTATTTTAGCAACAAGGCGATGAAAAAAAACACGTTTTTTCTTAAACGCTAAAACTATTCCTCTTCCGATGAAATGGAAGCCCACCTTTCCAGTTTGTACGGGTTTACCGCCGAGGGAACATCTGAAACAACGGAACGAATAAAGAACTCGATCTGTCGCAGATACGTGTGTTTCAAGGCTTCCTTTGAAATGGCGGTACGCAAATCGGAAGTGCGTGCATTTAACAATGTTTCCGAGCAGGAGTCCTTATTCCAAATTGTATCTTCCCACCAATTTAGAACAAGCTTGACAAAGGCATTCTCATAATCGTCTGCAGCAAAGTCACAAAGATATTTGATTCCATTCCATACTTTTGAAATTTCATTTTTGTAAGTATTGTAATCATTATAGTAAGAAAACCCTTCAGCGACAGCACTGCTCACGGGCAAAAAAGAACCCGTGGACTGTGAAGGAAAGACAGCATAGCCAAAAATTTGCAGAATAACCGTGTTGAAAAATTTCTCCGAATCAGACAGAAATTCAATGTCGCTCCATTTAAGGGAAGAGTCCTGGCTGCCTTCGTTCTGAGACTGGTCAGCATCAGTCAGAATTCCCTCGTAAGCTTTTTGCATAGAACTCAAGAGTTGCCTCTGATTAGGAGATTCCTGATAACGAATGTCAAGGAAAGAACCCTCGGGGCGTTTTTCTTCGTTCAGAAAGCACTTGTGAACGTGAACAATGCGACTCCATAGCCTATCATCTATATTTGTATTCGCATTTTTGTAAAATGGTTCAGCCTGCCACGCAGCCTGTTTACAGACATTCAAAATGAATTTGGCCTTGTCTGGAAGAAAATTGGAATCTCCTGTATGGTAAGGCTCTTTCAGAGCATCGAAAAGCTGATACACGGATGTGATAGGACTATCAGCATTCTCGGTGTCCTTGTTTTGCAAAGAAAGTGTAACCGCTTGGGGAAGACTGCTTCCAAACGCCATTAACATACGATTCTGCTTATTTTGACTGGAGACGCAGCCCCTAGTCGCCGGAATAATGTTACTAGTGACAGAATCCGTTACGTTTAAGGCAGAGAGACCATCCAAAGTTAGAAGCTGCATACGTTCGATGTTTCGATCCTCGCTCAAATGTTTCATTCGGTCGAGTAGTAGGTTAATCATGTGGGAGTCTTTATAGATGCTCGGTTTTGCTTGAAGAGAAAGCACATTCAGGCGATTCATACCGCTGACATTAGACGCAAGCGCAATACTTGGTATATTATGTACCATCCAGCGGACGACAGGATTCTCCCATAGTTCGGTTATGCTCTCATCTTTTCGTCGGCCAACTGTATTTTCACGTTCCGATGGACTAACATCCTTGGCATTGATTAATTCGTCCACAAACTTTTGACACCACCGATTAAGTGTATGCCAATGCTTATTGTAAGATTCCTCCGTTTGTGGAGACTCATTCAGCGATCTCCAATCACGATTGGAAATTTCGACCAGTGTGTGCAACCACCTAGATCCTGAAGATGTCCGGTTTGAGAAAATAGCATAATGATGTTTGGAGTCAAATATTTCAGAAATAGATTTCCAACGAACCTTAGAGAATGCGCCCCAACGCAAAGTCGGAATACAGGCATACTCATGCCATGCCTCGGATACATCACGGCCAAAGTAGGGATCATCGTTATCTTCGAGTGATTCGTCTATCGAATTCATAAGTTGTTCTATCTGTTCATTCAAATATGCCCAGATACAGGGTATATCCTTGCTGGTGTGAACACATCCGTTGGCTTCATCATCGCGCAATGGGTTGTGGACTTGCGCAATCTCCAATAAAGCCATTGCACACAAAAACGCCATTTGCTGGACAGAAAAAGCAGCATCTTGCAAAATGTACAATTGTCGTTTTTCGAACGTTTTTTGATTGCTTTTTGGGAAAGCGTCCCGAACATGAAGCACTTTTTCGAGAACGCCAAGCATGAACTTTGTAGAAAAGTTGTCCGGCTGTCCAGCGAATATTTGCTGAAGGCGTTCAGAGGCAACTTGTGTGCTATCAAGAATGGTTTTCAATTCATTATTGGAGGAGCCAAGAGTTTGGGCAGGCGAATCCAAGAGATAAGAATTAATAAGCTTATTCAGCCCTGCATATTCCGGCGCCTTATCGATAACGGATAGAAACTTTTCTCTAATAAGTCTTTTCCCATAATCCAACAAGTCGACAGATTCCAATTTCTGATCAATAACAGCAAGTTTCTGATTTCGGAAATCATCGCCTTCTTGCAAACACAAGGCATACTCATCATGAATCTTGTGAATGATATCTTTCTTACAGGATTCTAATTCCTGTATCGTCGTTTGGCTAATTTGAGCCAAACCCATCCGTAGCGTTTTCGTTAATGTGGGAAGCAATGTGTTGGTCAGATATTGGCTTCCTTCCGCAGTCAGACCATCGCGGTTCATCTGAAGATAGGAATTCAGAACGTCACTTTTTACATCAATAAACTGGATAAAAGTATTTGGCATCCAATTATCTGGGCAATTGCAGATAAACAGCCCTTTGATAAATAATCTGGTTTTAGCTTGATTGTTTTTCTGCTTTGAATTTAAAGAGTGGAGATTCTGCCTGTGAGAGAGATTTTGTATACGTTGAGAGCCGCATACAAAGAAAGTTTGTGCCTCCTGACTCCAAATATGCAGCTGTGACTTTTTTAAATCAAGAAGATAAGCGCTTCCTCCTGAAAGAACACCGCTAAGCGGGTCTTTTTTGAGTGTGGAAGAATAAAGCCAACACGACGGAGACTGGGGGATAGGTGCAGAAAGACTTTTCAGGCGTGTAGCCTTCGCGGTGGAGAAATCATGCTTTTTCTGAACATTAAAAAACATATCCCGCGTCAGCGCGACATCTGAACTAGGAATTAGTTGCAACTGCTCCAGTGAATTATCTAGGGGATGGCGGTAGATATGAATCGGGAATAGCATCTCACCCAGAAAATCATCTACAGCACTTTCAAGTTGCAGCATTAGTTCAACTGAGCGGCGAAGACTGCGGAGCATTTCATAGTCTGGACGATAGGGATCGATCGCCGCCCAACCGTCCATATTGGTTTCATGTGATTCCTTGAAAGTTTCTTCAATAAAAACAGAAAAACGGCTTCCGTAGGGGATGGTATTTACCTTTGAGTCAACACCAGGATGAGGAATTACATTGATATATCCGTCTTGATTCATTCGCGAGTGGAATGTCATGTCATAGCACTCACCACTTCTGGTTTTTGTGATACATTTGAAGTTGTTGCAAACCAGAAAAAGGGATTGAAGTCCAACACCAAAATGCCCAGTGGGGCGTAACCATGACGGCATCTTCTGGATAGCTGTTTTCTGCCGTGCATGGCTGGTACCTACTTTGGCAATTTCTTTGATATCATTCTTTGAGATGCCAATACCGAAATCTTGAACTTCAAGTAATACGCCGAACTTGTGGGTTTCTTTGAGCTGTTTGATATTCTTGAGGTCTTCGCCAGTGATGTCAGACAGCTCAGGCTCGAAGCCGCCGCTCAATTTCTTTACAGAAAGATAAATGTAAATCGGATACTTGCTCAATGCAATAGAGGCATTCGCTTCCTGCGGATTGGCAGAACAGACATTACCAGTGTAGGTAGAAGCAGAGTAGTCCTCCCAATATTGTAACTTTACCGCATCACAGGCATTTTGGATTAGTTCCCGCAGAAATGTAAAATGGCTATTGTAAATATGAGAACCCTGCAGCAAGGAAAATGCTTTTTCCTGAGAAATTGCAAAACGTGTCGTAACCATTTCCGCAGGAATTTCAGTTCCATTCAAACGGATAGGATTTAGCGAAATATTCGGCAGGCTTCCAGAAAAATTTTCTGGTGCAATCTCATTCCATTTATAGGTACAATTTTTAAGAAATTCCTCCAACCAACGAATTTCGTTACAAAGTGTTCGTAGCGATTCTGCCGTTTTACAATCCGCAGAAATTTCAATCTTTCGTGGCGATATTTGAAGGGTACGAATGGAACGGTGTTTGTTGATATGGGTAATGGTAGTCTCCGTAATGAAGTCTGCACCGCTAAAATCTTCCATGAAAAGGTGGAAGCGGTCATTATCCAAATCAAGGCCGTCGCCGATGATGAGGAGAGCTGCAACAAAACGTGGATGATACCAATCATGTGCGTATCCGCCATCTTTTTGAGGACACTTTTCAATAAGAGTGAAATCGGACTCTCCATGAAGCTCGGCACAGACTGCGGCCTGGTAAAAGATGCGCATGGGAATCTGCGTCAATTCAAGACCGGCCTGTAGTTTGCTGGGACCATCCGTCCATTTCTTGACACGCTGCTCCGAAATTTTGGCATGAAGTTTTCGCTGGTGCTCACCCAGAATGAGACTCATCGCATCGAAAACTTTTAGCTTCTTTTCGTAAAGCTTCTTCATCCGAGCCTTTCTATCAGGCTCCCCTCTGAAATCGTAATTTACATCTTGAAGTTCAGCGGCTGCTTTCTGTAAAACTGAACTTGAAGAATTTCGAAGTTCATCTATCAGTTCAGAAAACGAATCACTCTGAAGCATATCCTGACGGTCGGAATAGGTAATGACCATACCGATGTCGTGTAGATAAACAGCAATCAGAATGACAAAGCAGTCTGTAGCAGATAATTTTCGGATTTCAGGCTCGCCAAGTAAGCACTCGATATTATGCAAAATGGCCTGACAGTGGGTCTCGTTGTGTAAACTGTATGCTGGGAAAGAAGCCAATGTATATTCCAGCATTTGTGATAGCCAGCGTTTGATTTGTTTCCATGAGTACCACAAGACTTCATGACGTTCGGTGGCATCAGGATGAGTGGCATAGGATTTCAGTTGGCTTTCAATCGTCCACGGAATGTAGACATCAGAATGCGGAGGGGGAAAGGCGTTCTCGCGTTCAATGGCATTCTCCATTTTAGACATCCTCTTTCGTTGACAGCATTTAAGTAATTATATATAGATAATATTATAGCATATTTTACAGGCTAGAACAACAAAAAAGTACCAAAAAAGATGATGATTTATAGGCTTTTTGATGATGTATAGCATTATAGAGAGTGGATGCATAATGACATTTGAAAGATAAACATAAAAGTTTTTGGAAAAAGAACAAATTAAAGATGCGAATACGCCAGTACAGCGCGTGATCAGCTGTACAACGATTAGCGGCGGTGTTGAGGTGACCTATGTGGCAGAACACTCTACTCAGAATGTTATGGAAACACTGTCCGTGACGCCCTGCTGGTGCTACGGTACCGAGACGTTCGATATGGATCCCAACACCATTAAGGCAGTTTGGGGCTTCAACGGCACCGAGCGTCCCGGCGCGGTGTATCTGGCTGCGGTTCTGGCAGCACACGCTCAGCGCGGTCTGCCTGCTTTCTCCATTTACGGCCATGACGTGCAGGAAGCCAACGATGATACGATTCCCGATGACGTGGCCGAGAAAATTCTGCGTTTCGCCCGCGGTGCTGTTGCCGCAGGCTGGATGAAGAACAAAGCCTACGTCAATATTGGCGCTGTGACGATGGGCATTGCGGGCAGCTTCTGCGATGCGGGTGTTCTGCAAAAATATTTCGGCATCCGCGCCGAGTGGGTGGATGAGGTCGAGATCCTGCGCCGCATTTCCATCGGTATCTATGACCACGATGAATATGAAAAGGCGCTGGCATGGGTGCGCGAGAACTGCAAAGAGGGCTTTGATAAGAACCTCGGCAAGAATCTGCCACCCGTCATCACGAAGTCGAAGATCGTTCCGGCTGACAAGGATTGGGAGTTTATCGTCAAGATGACCCTGATCATCCGCGACATTCTGTACGACAATCCGCGTCTGGACGAGATGGGCTGGCATGAGGAAGCGCTGGGCCGCAACGCCGTGGTCGGCGGCTTCCAGGGTCAGCGCCAGTGGACAGACTGGCTGCCGAATGCTGACTTCACCGAAGCCATCATGGCTTCCACCTTTGACTGGAACGGCCCGAAGG
>ERZ791849.623-NODE-623-length-10792-cov-2.38074_pt1 | contig 10792 bp, 9 predicted proteins | sample MGYA00510288_ERZ791849 | MGnify/ENA primary metagenome ERZ791849 (study PRJEB30046, sample SAMN00715262) | human gut metagenome | study: EMG produced TPA metagenomics assembly of the A metagenome-wide association study of gut microbiota in type 2...
GCGTAACGATACAGGTTCCTGTTCCCTTTATTACAACCGAACGCTTGCCAGCGCTGATAAAGAAGCTTTCGCCTGCCTTGTACGGCATCGTCTTATTACCGTCATCCGTTTCAATGGTTCCCTCACCGGAAATAAATAAAACAGACAGGAAAGATGTTTCATCCATGCCGATTTTGACTTCTGAATAAATGTCATATTTCAGGCATTCAAAATACTTGCACTGTACCAGACGTTCCAGTGTATAGGCATCGTTTTTCTCCAGAATCACTTCGCAGTTTTCATCCTTGACATAGGCTTTGGTATCGACAACGTCCAGTGCCTTTGCAACGTGCAGTTCACGCGGATTGCCGAACTTATCCCTTCTGTCGTAATCGTACATGCGGTATGTACTGTTGGAATTCTGCTGGATTTCACAGATTAAAATGCCCGCACCAATCGCATGGATTGTTCCTGCTTTTACCATAACGACATCGCCCGGCTTTACATCTATGCGGTTTAACACCTCTGTAATCGTATTGTTCGCAATACGTTCTTCAATCTCCTCTTTGGATACGTCCTTTGAAAGTCCGCAGTAAAGGTATGCACCCGGCTCACAGTCAATGACATACCACATCTCGTTCTTTCCGTATTCGCCTTCATTTTCCAGTGCATATTCATCGTCCGGGTGAATGCCTGCTTTGCATCAATAAATTTAATCAGTACCGGAAAACGATCCTGTGCCTGACACTTCCAGCCAAGCGCCTCTTTTCCGATAATGGACAGATAGTCATTAAAGAGCATGCCCTTATATCTGCCGTCTGCAATCCGGCTCTGTCCGTCCGGGTGTGCGGAAAGCTCCCAGCTTTCGCCGATAACGTCATAATCACACTTTTTACCGAATACCGTGCGAAGCTTTGTGCCGCCCCACAGATTATCCTTAAACGCCGGATCTAACTTGACAACCGGCTCGTTAGCAGCTTTGACATAATTGTCCTCTGCCGTTCCGTCACTTTCCTGACTGTATATCTTTACCATATCGCTTTCGGATAAGATTTCACCGATACCGACTTCGATAATGACTACATTTTTATCGGTTTTATTGGCAACCTTATGCTTCATGCCAATCGGGACAAAAACGCTTTCATACTTATGGTAATCTTTTGTTTCCGTTCCTAATGTAATCGTTGCTGTTCCTTCTACAACAGACCAATGCTCACTGCGCATTTCATGCTGATGCAGATTCATGCTCATGCCCGGAAATACCGTTACCTTTTTGACCTTGTAACCGTCTGAGGCATTAAGCAGTTCATGGATTCCCCATTCTCTGTAAGAAATCCGGTTATAATCAAAGTAATTTTCATACTTTTCTTTATTCTCGGAAATGATATTTTTAATGTCATCAACGCGTTCCTTGGAAGATACGTAAACGGCATCTTCGGTATTTACAACAACAACATCCTGAATATCATTTGTCACCACAAGCTGTCTGTCTGCACTGTTAATAACCATTACATCTTCACAGTGGTTTTTTAAGACATTTTCGCTGTGGGATACACTTGAATTTTCATCTAAGTCGCAGACATTCCCGACATCTTTCCAGCGGAATGCCGTTTCCACGACCTTCATATCCTTTAACTTTTCAAAAATCAGGCGCTCAATACTGCCTTGTGGAATGTCTTTCATGATCTTCTGCGAAAAACGCACGGTACGGCGGATTGCTGCAACCTTCCGCTTTGCCATCCGGCAGGTATCATAAAGTTCCGGACAGATTGCCCTCGCCGCATTGATTAAATCCCCTGCACGGTATAAAAACATACCGCTGTTCCATAGAAATCCATCGTCATAGCCAAAGCTTTCATCATCGTCCAGACGGATTTTTTCAATAAATTTCAGGACATTTTCCTCATCTCTTAACAAATATCCGAAATTGGAATTTTTCTTTGCCGGCTTTACACCAAGTGCAACAATACTGCCCTGTTTTGCAAGCTCCTTTGCCCGAAGAATTGCATCCTTATATTCCTGCCCCTCAATCAGGTTGTCAGCCGTCACAACAAACACCAGTTCGGACTGGTTGCAGAACTGGCTGCCAAGCATAATTGCCGCAGCGGTTCCCTTTGGACTGCCTTCAAGTACAACACGGTACTTGAGGCTCTGGAATGCTTTCATCTGACCGTTTACAATATTGCGGTAGCTTTCCTTTGTCACAATAATAAATTCATCGCAAAACGGCATATTTCTGACAACCGTTTCCTGCAATAAAGATCGTCCCTCTTTAATATTCATAAACTGCTTCGGATAATTTTTTCTTGAAAGCGGCCAAAGGCTGTCACCACTGCCTCCGGCAAGTATTACACACTTCATACAATCTCCAATCTGCTCAAAGCGTTATTCCTGTTCCGGCTTCTCCGGTTTGAAATTGAGTCGTTCTTCTTCCACTACCAGCGGTCTGTTCATCAGACGCTTGTTCATGCTTAAAATATATTCCCCAAGCAGTCCGATAAAGAACAGCTGGAGTGAACTGGTCAGGCTGACTAAAATAATCAGTGGAACCATACCTGCCTGAAATCTGTTCCAGTATATTAATTTCAGAATAAATGCCACAATGACACTGAGTCCAGCGCAGGCAGCGCCTAAAAAGGTTGCAATACGCAGCCCGATTTTCGTATAAGACGTAAAGCTTAGCATTGCCGCATCATACAACGTATAAAAATTGTTATGGGTCTTGCCGGCGCGTCTTTGTGCCTGTGTATATTCAATCTCCGTGCGCTTAAAGCCCAGCTCGCCGACAATGCCACGGATAAACGGAATCGGATCCTTTAAATCGCGCAGAACCTGTACAAAGCTTTTATCATACAGTCCAAAGCCCGTAAAATGCTCAATCTGGTCTACGGAAGACATTTTCTTAATCAGCTTGTAGTAGCAGGAACGCAGAAAATACATCACCGGATTTTCCTTACTGCTGGTCTTTACCGCACAGACAATTTTGTATCCTTTTTCCCACTCTGCGACAAGCCGCGGAATAACATCAATCGGGTCCTGGAAATCCGCACAAACCGGAATCGTACAGTCACCCTCGGTCTGTAAAATGCCGTAATACGGTGAATTAAACTGACCGAAATTCTTTGCATTAAAAATCGCTTTGATTTTTTTGTTATTCTCACAGAGTGCTCTTAACTTCACCCTTGTTGTATCTCTTGAATCGTTATCAATAAACAAAATTTCATAATCATACTGCGGGAGGTCTTTTTCAAACATCGCAATCAATGCCTCGCTTAACGGAACCACATTTTCTTCCTCGTTATAGCATGGCACCATAATACTAATCTTTTTCATCGCTTCTATTCCTTTATACGTAATTCTTCCTGCACCAGTCTACGGTTTTTTCAATTCCCTCCGCAAACGTTACACGCGGCGCAAAGCCTGTGTCTTTTTCCAGATCGGAAATATCTGCGCACAGATACATCACCTGCTTTTCCTGATAAGGAATTTCTCCAAATCCAATCTCTGCCCCCGGTGCTGCCGCATCACGGATTGCTTCGATGTATTCCCGAAGCGGTCTTGCCGTTCCACCGCCGATACAGTAAGTCTTACCGGACACGCCTTTCTCTCCGAGAAGATACATGGCATATCCTGCATCCGCGCTGTAAAGGTAATCCCACATCTGTTCTCCTGCGGTACACTGCGGCCGCCCGCCTTTCAGGAGGCTGACAATCGTACTCATAACCATTGTCTTTGCCCCATCAAACGGTCCGTAAATGCTGAGGATCCTTGTCCAGATATGGCGGATGCCCTTCTGTTCACAAAGGATTTTTGTCATCTGACCTGTACAGAGCTTTGCAATCCCGTAGCCGTTTTCGGGAAATGCCGGTGTAGACGCATTTAAGCTGCCTTCCACCCGTCCGTATTCTGCCTGTGAGCCGGCGCCGACAAATGTCGTACAGCCCAGTGCAGCGGCAGCTTCTACGGCATCTAACGCATAACGGACATTTTCAAGCTGTCCGTAAGCGTTGTTACGGCTGTTGCCAAACGTCCCGTCCCAGCCAAAGTGGTAAAATACGTCTGCGTGTTCTATCTTTTCATGCAATGTTTTTAATTCTTTTAAATCACACGGCACAATGTGTACCAGCGGTGACTTTGGAATATTGTCTGTTCTTCTGGAACCCGGTCTTACAACTGCTTCCACTTCAATTCCGTGGCTTATCAGTTCTGCAATCAGTGCTGTTCCAATCGCACCGGTCGGTCCCGTAATAACTGCTCGTTTCAATTTTCTCTCCCTTATGAAATCGGCTTTATAATCATATTACTGTAAAATTCATCCCTGTCAAGAAACGGCGCTAAGTCTTCCAGCGGCGGCGATACGAGTGTGCCATCTTCTAACCGCTTTGTCGCTGACTTCGGTTCAAATTTCTGTTCAGTAGACACCATAATCTCACAGATTGCCGGTCCTTTGACTGCCAGCACCTTTGAAATGGTTTCATCAAGCTGTGCATTGGTTTCACATCTAAAGAACGGATATCCGTAAGCCGGCGCTAACCTGCTCATATCCGGGAAGCTTAAATCGCCGCTTTCCGGTCCGATACCGACAAAATGCTTCTCAAACAGGTTCGTCTGTGTCTGACGGATTGAATGATACCCCTGATTATTGATTACAAATATCTTTATCGGCATCTGATGATGGATAATCGTCTGTAATTCCTGGATATTCATCTGGATACTGCCGTCCCCTGTGACTAAAATCACGTCTTTGATATCGTCATGCTTTAAAGCTTCTCTGTTTAATGCAAGATTGCCGTGTTCTGCAACTACCGCACCGATTGCTGCCGGAAGGTCATATCCCATGGAAGCAATCGCAGAGTTGATAATAAAGCGCTGTCCTTTTTTAATGACATAAGCGTGGCTTCCGACTACACATGCTGAGCCGTTGCCGACAACCGTCACCTGTCCTTCTGACAGACGGCTGCTTAATTCTTTAATAAATGCATACACATTGGTATGCTTCGTGTCTTCATAATGTTTTTTCTGTACAACCGGATACTTTGCCTTCCATTCCTGACATCTTTCTACCCAGCTGCTCTCTTTAAATAACGGTGTATTTCCGGCTGCCTGTTCTGCCTCAAGGCGTGAAACCATTTTTGCAAGCAGTTCCTTTGCATCGCCCCATACCGGTAAATCCACATGCAGGGTCGGCTTCTTTAACTCAGCTTCATCCACATCATTGACAATGACATAGGCTTCTCTTGCCCATGTCTTCCAGTTATAGCCCACCTGACGGATACTTAAACGGTTGCCGCACGCAAAGACTAAGTCCGCGTTCTGTACGGCAAAGTTTCCGGCGCGGTCGCCCATAATGCCGCCACGTCCCACATACAGCGGGTGTTCGTCTTCAATGGCATCAATGCTGTCCCAGCCTGTCGCTACCGGAATGCCAAGCAGTTCCACAACTTTGCGGAAATCTTCATATCCGCCGGAAATGCGGATACCGTTTCCCGCATAAAATACCGGACGCTTTGCACTGCGGATTTTATCGAGAATAAGGTCAACCGTTTCATCTGGAATTGCCGGTGCCTGCTCCGCTTCATATTCTGCCGGGTCAAACCCTTCCAGTTCTTCCGTTTCGATATAGCTTCCCTGAAAATTCACCGGAATATCAATCCAGCACGGACCCGGTCTGCCTGTCGTTGCAATATAATATGCCTTTTCAAGACAGTAACGGATACGCTTCGGATCTGTCACCATTTCGGCATATTTTGTCATCGCTGCCGCTGACTTTGTAATATCAAATTCCTGATCTCCCATTGCACGAAGCGGAAGTCCTGTACTTCTGGCTGTCGTGTCGAAACGTACCTGTCCGGAAATGACAAGCATCGGAATCGAATCCAGAAAGCCTCCGACAACACCTGTCATGGCATTTGTACCGCCCGGTCCCGTTGTAACACAAAGTGCTGCAATCTTATTGTGGATTCTTGCATAGCTTTCTGCCGCAATTGCACATGCCTGTTCATGATGATTGTATACACAGGTCAGTCCTTCCTGATGTCCCAGACTGTCATTTAAGTGCATTGCACCACCGCCTGTAACGGTAAAGGCATGGGTAATGCCGTGATTTACAAGAAACTGTGAAACATATGACGATAATTTTACTTTCATACTTACTCCTTTTGGCGGTATGCCCAGAATTTATTCATTACAAAATTCACCGGTATCGTGACAAACATATTCAGCACCGGTCCCAGATATCCTGAAAGTTCCCTGTCCGTCAGCACAATGCCAATTCCCATAAGCCCGTTGGCAATTCCTGTACAGAATCTCGAAATGTCAATGACGTCCACCCACAGCCACAGCAAAAGGTTGTTGAGCAGCAGCCCGGTAAATGCGTATGCTGCATACGTCTTTAAAAGAACCTTCCACCAGACTCTCTTTTGTGCATTTTTATCTTCTTTAAATACAAATACATTCTGCCAGAAGTAAGCGTGCAGAACACTTAACAGCCAGCTTAACACATTTGCAAGAAAATAATTATCTGTCAGTGCAAACGCTACGGCGTAAATAACATAGGATACAATCGTATTGGATATGCCGACCAGCCCGAAACGGATGATCTGGTTTATCAGTGCCTTGTTTTTTTCACTCATTATTTACTGGTTTACAGCCTCCGTAATGGTTTTGGCCATATAGTCAATCATTTCATCTGTCATGCCCGGATATACACCTACCCAGAACGTATCGTTCATGATACGGTCTGTATTGTCTAATCCGCCGACTACACGGAAACCTTCTCCTGTTGCACGCATTTCATCAAAGCAAGGGTGCTTGATTAAGTTGCCCGCAAACAGATTTCTTGTCTGTACGCCGTGGTTTTCAATGTATTCAACAACTTTCTTTCTGTCAATGCCTTCTTTCACCGTAATTAAGAAACCAAACCAGCTTGGGCGTGAACCTTCACACGGTACCGGTAAGATTACCTTATCCTGAATACCTTCGAGTGCGGCTCTTAAACGGTCAAAGTTATGTCTTCTTCTTTCTACGAAAGAAGGGAATTTTTCAAGCTGTGCACAGCCGACTGCTGCCTGCATATCGGTTGCCTTTAAGTTATATCCGAAATGAGAATATACATACTTGTGGTCATATCCTAACGGAAGTTCACCGTACTGCTTGTCAAAACGGTGTCCGCAGAGGTTGTCCCTGCCGGACGGGCAGACACAGTCACGTCCCCAGTCACGGAATGAACGAATACACTTATTCAGAAGCGGATTGTTTGTATAAACAGCACCGCCTTCGCCCATTGTCATGTGATGTGGCGGATAGAAGCTGGATGTTCCGATATCACCGACTGTACCTGTGAACTTTTCTTCGCCCTTGTAGTTGTACTTAGAGCCCAGTGCATCACAGTTATCTTCAACAAGCCATAAGTTGTGCTTATCGCAGAAATCCTTTACGGCAGTTAAATCAAACGGATTACCGAGTGTATGCGCAATCATGACAGCCTTTGTCTTTTCGCTGTATGCTTCTTCTAACTTTGTAACATCAATATTGTACTGAGGAATCGTTACATCTACAAATACCGGTACTGCACCGTACTGGATTGCCGGTGTTACGGTTGTCGGGAAACCTGCTGCAACCGTGATAACCTCGTCCCCTCTTTTAATTCTTCTGTCACCTAACAGCGGAGAAGTCAGTGCCATAAATGCGTTTAAGTTGGCAGATGAACCGGAGTTTACAACCGATACATACTTTACATTTAAGTATTCACCGAATTTCTTTTCAAATTCATCTGTGTAATGACCTGCTGTCAGCCAGAATTCCAGTGCGGAATTCACAAGATTCTTCATTTCTGCACTGTCATAAACACGGCTTGCGTAGGAAATTCTGTCACCTTCGTGATATTCTTTTTTTGCATGATACTTTTTACAGTATTCATCTACAAAGGATAAAATCTCTTCTCTTGCTTCTAATTCATTCTTATTTTCAAACATTCTATAATTCCTTTCTGTTGTTCATCGGATTTGTCTTTATTTATCAAAAAATTCCGCAATCTGCGCATCCATACATGCAGGAATATCTCCGCCTGCTGCATATACCTTAGACCACGCCACGCTCTTTTCAATCGCTGTATCAAAATTCCATACCGGCTTCCAGCCAAAGGTTGTCTTTAACTTTGAGCAGTCCAGCTTTAAGAAGTTGGCCTCGTGAGGACCTCCGTCATACTTGTTGACCCACTTTAAGCCTTCGCCCCATTTTGCACAGAATGTATCCACAAGATTGCCTGTGGTAATACAGTCACTCTCATCCGGTCCTACATTATAAAATCCCGCATAAGACTTGTCTTCGTACTGCTTCATCGCGATTAAAAGGTATGCTGCCAGTGGTTCTAAGACATGCTGGTACGGCCTTGTGGAATGTGGATTTCTTACAATAATATCTTCTTTCTTTAATGCCGCACGGACACAGTCCGGTACGATTCTGTCATTGGCAAAATCGCCGCCGCCGATAACATTTCCAGCTCTTGCGGTCGATACGGCTACCGGCATATCATTAAAGAAGGAGTTGATATAGCTGTGTGTAACCAGTTCTGAGCAGGACTTACTGTTAGAATATGGGTCATATCCGTCCAGCGGCTCATTTTCACGATAACCCCATGCCCATTCCTTATTTTCGTAAACCTTGTCCGTTGTGACATTTAAAAAGGACTTTACACACGGATTGATACGTACACATTCACAGATGTTAACCGTTCCCATAACATTGGTTTCATAGGTATATACCGGGTCTTTATAGGAATCGCGCACAATCGGCTGTGCCGCAAGGTGCAGTACGATTTCCGGCTGGACCTTTTCAAAGACTTCTTTTAAATGTGCTAAATCACGGATATCTCCGATGACAGATTCCATTTTATCTTCGACATCTGCCATTGAAAAAAGATTCGGCTCGGTCGGCGGTGTCAGGGAATAGCCTGTCACCTGTGCGCCTGCGCCTACAAGGATTCTGCAAAGCCAGCTTCCTTTAAATCCTGTGTGTCCTGTAATCAGGACTTTTTTGCCTTTATAAAAACTTATTCCCATGACTTCCAAGGTGCTTTGCCGGACTGCCAGAGTTCTTCTAATTTTTCCATTTCTCTCTTGGTATCCATGCACTGCCAGAAACCGTTGTAGTTGTATGCCTTTAATTCTCCGAGTTCGGCACATTTTTCAAGCGGTGCCTTTTCAAATACGGTGGAATCGCCTTCAATAAAATCAAAAATCTTCGGTTCTAATACCATGTATCCCGCATTAATACGGCTTCCGTCAGAATCCTGCTTTTCGCGGAATGCACGGATGGTATTGTTCTCATCAATATCAAGTACGCCGAAACGCTGTCCGACACTGACAGATGTCATCGTTGCAATCTTGCCATGGGACTGATGGAACTTCACCAGTTCATTAATATTCACATCACAGACACCATCGCCGTAAGTGAGCATAAAGGTTTCATCTCCGACATACGGCTGGATTCTCTTTACACGTCCGCCTGTCATGGTATTTAAACCGGTATCAACGAGTGTAACCTTCCATGGTTCTGAAAAGTTATTGTGAACTGTCATCTTACCGCCCTGTGTAAAGTCAAATGTCACATCTGAATTGTGAAGCGCATAATCTGCAAACCACTCCTTGATCACATACTGCTTATAACCGCAGCAGATGATAAAGTCATTATACCCATAATGGGAATATTCTTTCATAATGTGCCATAAAATCGGCTTTCCTCCGATTTCAATCATCGGCTTTGGTTTCAGATGGCTCTCCTCACTAATTCTTGTTCCAAATCCACCTGCAAGTAATACTACTTTCATCACAACCTCCGTATATTTTAAAAAATTTAACTGATTTTACTGTATCGATGTCCACATATTTCCCCACGTTAAAATCATATATTGGTAAATATAGCACAGTTTTGCCATTTATGCAATAATGAACAAAAATGGGAAGCAGCGGATAACAGCTTCCCATTTTTACATTCCATTTACTGGATTTTTTTAATTGTTGCTTTTGTATTATTCTGTGTTGTGCCCTCTGTTGCTTCCGGTGTTGTTTTTTCTTCTGTCGGACGCTGTGTTTCCGGTTCTTTTGTCTTTTCCTCTGTGTCCGGTTCTGTATCTTTCTGTGTATTGTTATCTCCGGAATCATCCGTTTTTTCCGGGCTTTCAGTGCTGTCCTGTTTTTGTGTCCGCTGTGTTGTCGCGCTGCTCTTTGTTGATGCCTGCGTCTTTTTTGTCGTCTGTTCTGCCGTTTGATGTGCTGTCGTCCGTTCCGTCTGCTCCGTCTGTTCCTGTGTTTCTAACCGGGGTGTCTGTGCCTGTGTGGACGACTGTGTCTGTGTACTTACAGTTGTTGTTTCTGTCTGTTTTGCCGTGGTTGACATACTGTGATTCACCGATACCGGCTGTTTCTTTTTTCCGCCTGCTAACAGTACCACAACCACGATAACTGCTATCACACACGGAATGGCAGCGATGAGTATTTTTTTTACATTGCTGCGGTCACTCCAGAAACTGCTGATATCTGACGGTTCTTCCTCAAATTCATCTCCATCATCCTCGCCCCCGTCACTTTCCAGCGAAAATCCTTCGATATCTTCCGTTTCATCATCTTCCATCGGAAGTTCTTCTGATTCCTGAGCTATCTGTCCTGCCGGATTTTCATCGGATTTCCGCTCTACCGGCTGTGTTATTTCTATCTGCAATTCCTGCGTGTCCTGCAAGTCCTGTTCTTTGGGCTGTTCCGGTTCAAAAAAAGACTGTACTTCTTCCGGCAGTTCCACCTGTTCCTCCGGCTGGTCA
>ERZ791849.624-NODE-624-length-10782-cov-2.02144_pt1 | contig 10782 bp, 8 predicted proteins | sample MGYA00510288_ERZ791849 | MGnify/ENA primary metagenome ERZ791849 (study PRJEB30046, sample SAMN00715262) | human gut metagenome | study: EMG produced TPA metagenomics assembly of the A metagenome-wide association study of gut microbiota in type 2...
GCGTGGTCAGCGTTTTGCCGTCAATCTGCTGGACGTTGAAAATCAGGATGTCCAAGCCACGCTTTGCCGTCACAGAGGCATCTTTCTGCCGCAGCGAACCAGAAGCGGCATTTCGTGGATTCTTGAACGGCGTTTCCCCGTTCTGTTCCTGCTCTTCCGTCAGCGACAAAAACCGCTCTCTTGGCATATAAACTTCTCCACGCACTTCCAAAAATGCCGGAGCATCTTCCAAGTGCAGCGGAATCGAACGAATCGTTTTCAAGTTTTCGGTGACATCTTCCCCGACAAATCCATCGCCACGGGTCGAGCCACGGGTGAAGACCCCGTTGGTATATTCCAGCGAAACAGAAAGCCCGTCGATTTTTGGCTCTACCACAAATTCTGGATTGGAAAACTGCTCTTTGCAGCGAGTCAGAAACGCCGATACTTCTGCAAACGAAAAGACATCCTGCAAGCTCATCATCTGGACGGCATGCTGCACCTTTTCAAAGGTACTGGATGCCACACCACCTACCCGTTGGGTCGGTGAGGTCGGCAGCTGCAACGAGGGAAACGCTGCTTCCAGTTCCCGCAGCTCCCGCATCATCTCATCATAAGAAAAATCCGAAACGGTCGGGTCATTCAATACATAATACCGATAATTATGGGCTTCCAATTCTTTGGAAAGCTCCGCAATCCGTTTTTTGGCTGCTGCAAGTTCCATGGTTCTTCGTTCCTTCCTGTTGTCGATTCTGCCGTTTTTCATTATACCACACAACGATTGAAAATTCAACCGGATATCCGATTCTTTTTCCAAAGACGGGACATCTGTTTTCTGTGCCCTGTTATTATACCATAATTTTTCTTGGTTTTCAAGCGGTCTGTTCGAAAATTTCCAGTTCCCGGAACAAATCGACAAAACCCGTCTGGTTACAATCTTTTTCCCCCATTTTTTGTAAAAAAGCGTTGACAAGTCGCAAAAAATCTGCTATACTACTCCTATATGGCAACGATGGAACTGACCGTCCTCCCTTCGCCCCACAGAGAGCATACTGCTGGTGGAATGTATGCAGCGAAGAAACGGGTGCTACTCCGGAGCTGTTTCCGGAAACGGAAACGTATGTTCTGCGTTAAAGAACAACGAGGAATGCAGGTACAGACTGCATTTGAACTTGGGTGGTAACACGAATGCCTTCGTCCCATTTGGCGGCGAGGGCTTTTTTCTGTGAAAATCCAAAATTGACCAATCAAAAAGGAGCATTTTCACCATGAAATGGCAAGGATTAAACGAACTGAGAGAAAAATACCTTTCTTTCTTTGAAAGCAAGAACCATACCCGGCTGCCAAGCTTTTCCCTGATTCCGCAGGGCGACAAGAGCTTGCTGCTCATCAACTCCGGTATGGCACCGCTGAAAAAGTACTTTCTGGGACAGGCTGTTCCGCCGAATGTACGGGTTACTACCTGTCAGAAGTGCATCCGGACACCGGATATTGAACGGGTTGGACAGACTGCCCGTCACGGCACGTATTTTGAAATGCTGGGTAACTTCTCTTTCGGCGACTACTTCAAAAAGCAGGCAATCGAATGGGCATGGGAATTCTTCACCAAAGAACTGGAAATGCCAGTCGATAAGCTGTATGTTTCCGTCTTTGAAAACGATGATGAAGCATATGACCTCTGGACAAAGCACATCGGTGTCGAACCATCTCACATGAAGCGGCTGGGCAGAGAAGATAACTTCTGGGAACACGGCTCTGGCCCATGTGGTCCGTGTTCGGAAATTTATTTCGACCGTGGCGAAGAAAAGGGCTGCGGAAAGCCAACTTGCGGCGTTGGCTGTGACTGCGACCGTTATGTCGAAGTCTGGAACTTGGTATTCAGCCAGTTCAACAGCGACGGCAACGGACACTACACCGAAATGGAACACAAGAACATTGATACCGGTATGGGTCTGGAACGTCTGGCTTGCATCATGCAGGGCGTGGACAACCTCTTTGAAGTTGACACCGTTCAGAACATCATGAAGCATGTCTGCAAGATTGCAAACGTTGCTTACCATACCGATGACAAGACAGATGTGGCTCTGCGTGTCATCACCGACCACATCCGCAGCACCACCTTTATGATTGGCGATGGCGTTATGCCGTCCAACGCTGGCAGAGGCTATGTATTGCGGAGATTGCTGCGGCGTGCTGCTCGGTACGGCAGATTGATTGGCATCGAAAAGCCGTTCCTGTATGAAGTTTGCGATACTGTCATTGCAGAAAATCGGGTGGCTTATCCGGAACTGGAAGAAAAGAAAGCGTACATCCGCAAGATTGTACAGGTGGAAGAAGAAACCTTTGCAAAGACTGTTGATAACGGCATGGCAATGCTGAATCAGATTCTCGACCAGATCGACCAGAAGGAAATCTCCGGCGAAGATGCCTTCAAGCTGAGCGATACCTACGGATTCCCGATTGATTTGACGATGGAAATCGCTGCAGAACAGGGCGTTTCTGTTGACCGGGAGGGCTTTGATGCTCTGGTAAAGGCACAGCGGGAAAAATCACAGGCTGACCACCTCGCAAAGGCTGGCTCTTCCTGGGCTGGCAACAGCATCCGCATTGCCGGAGAAAAGACGGTATTCACCGGCTATGAACACCTCACTGAAACCGATGCAAAAATCATTGCGATTTATAAGGAACAGGATGCCGTGGATGTTGCTGTCGAGGGCGACACCGTTGTCATCGTTCTGGACAAGACCCCGTTCTATGCAGAAAGCGGCGGACAGGTTGGCGACTGCGGTACAATTTCAACCGCATCTTGCACCGCAACCGTCAGCAGCACCAGCAAGAATGAAGATGGCCATTACCTGCACATCGCAACCGTGGAAGACGGCGATTTGCACGTTGGTGACGTTGTAACCGCTGCCGTTGCAGAAGAGGTTCGCCGTGCAACCATGCGGAATCACACTGCTGCTCACCTGTTGCAGGCTGCTCTGCGGGAAGTTCTGGGCGACCACGTTCATCAGGCTGGTCAGCTGGTAACCCCGCAGTCCTGCCGGTTCGATTTCTCACACTTCTCCGCTATGACCAAGGAAGAAATCCAGAAAGTGGAACAGCTGGTCAACGAAAAGATTCTGGCAGCCATTCCGGTTGTGACCGAATCCCTGCCGATTGCAGAGGCAAGAAAACGGGGTGCGATGGCACTCTTCGGCGAAAAGTACGGCGATGTTGTTCGGGTTGTCAGCGTTTCGGATTTCTCCGTTGAATTCTGCGGTGGTACACACGTTGATAACACTGCAAAGCTGGGCTTGTTCCGCATCGTTTCGGAAAACTCCGTTGCATCGGGTGTTCGCCGAATCGAAGCTGTTACGGGTACAGGCGTTCTTCGTCTGCTGGATGCTGCACAGCTCGAAATGCAGCAGGCTGCACAGGCTCTGAAGCTGGGCAATGTTTCCGAACTGGCAGAACGCTGCACCAGCGTTATGGCAGAACTGAAAGAAAAAGACCGTGCACTCGAATCCCTGAACCAGAAGATTTCCGATGCACAGATTGAAGCTGCCTTCAACAACGTCAATGAAGTAAAGGGCGTGAAAGTGATTTCTGCCATGCTCAATGGCGTAAATCCGCAGATGCTCCGGAAGATGGGCGACCGCATCAAGGCTATGGATGAACCATACATTGCCGTACTGGCTGGCGTTCAGGACGGCAAGGGCAGCCTGCTCTGTGCTTGCTCCAAGGCAGCCATTGCACATGGTGCACATGCCGGTCAAATCGTTCAGCGTGTTGCTGCTTATACCGGCGGCAAGGGCGGCGGTAAGGCAGAACAGGCAATGGCTGGTGTTGGTCAGACTTATATGATTGACGAAGCCCTCATGGCAGCAGAAAACATTATTCGCAACTTGATTTCGGAGGGTTAAAACATGGAAGATTGTCTGTTTTGCAGCATTGCTGCTGGAAAAATCCCAAGCACAAAGGTTTATGAAGATGATACGGTCTATGTTTTTAAAGACATTGCACCAATTGCACCGATTCACTATCTGCTGATTCCGAAGCAGCACATTGCTTGTGCAGCCGACATTACACCGGAAAATTCCGGTGTGGTCGCTCACATCTATGAAGTGGCTGCCCAGATTGCAGCAAAGGAAGGCATCTCTGACGGATTCCGCATCATTACCAACTGCGGAGAAAATGCCGGTCAGACTGTTCACCACCTGCATTTCCATATGCTGGCTGGTGTCAAGATGGGCTGGGGCAAGGAATCTGTTCAGGCAGCGGAATAATCATCACACAGGGGCAACGATGGGAACTGGTTTTTGGAAAGCAGTTCCCTCGCCTTGTTCTCACCCTTAGAAAGGAATCTCCCGATGGGACATTTCAAATCTGCTGAATCTGCAACCATTGCACATGGCATTGTGAAACCCTCCAAATCGTTTTCCATCTTTACAGGAATCGCTTTGGTGGTGGGCATCTTTTTTCTGGCTCTGAAACGATTCGCCAAAACAGAAGACCAAAGTCCCTTGTTTGTTGTGCTGGCAGCTGCCTTTCTGCTAACGGCTGTATTTCTGTTCCTGTATACCAAACGGTTTCAAATCATCTATGACGAAACCGGCTTTACGGTTCGGACGCTGTTCCGGAAACCGCAAACGTACTCGTTCGCAGACGTGGAAGCCATTGCATGCAAAGAAGACAGTTTTCTGCTCCGCACCAAACAAGGAAATCTTCGGCTGGAAAAAGAACTTTACCTTGGTGCAGAGGATTTTCTTGCCCAGTTGCAGAATCATGTTTCCCTCTGAAAAACTCGATGGGCTTTGAATTAGAAAGGAGTCTTTCAACCTATGGCAGAATATTATACCTTACAAGTTGCCGGACTGACCCGGAAGCTGAAACGCTGCCGCATTTCCGACAAGTTGGAAATCGCTGCATTTATTCTCTTTTCCGATGTGGAATTGACGGTGGCTTGTGCCAAAGAACTGGCGGAAAAATGTGCGGACTGCAACTATGATTACATCATGACCGCAGAATCCAAAGGCATTCCGCTTGCCTATGAACTCTCCCGACAGACCGGAAAGCCGTATGTCGTTGCCAGAAAATCTATCAAGGGTTATATGACCGACTGCATTTCTGTTTCTGTCCATTCCATTACAACTGCTGCTCCGCAGACCTTATATCTGGACGGCGAAAAAGCAGCATGGTTTCAGGGCAAACGCATTCTCCTAGTAGATGATGTCATCAGCACCGGAGAATCCATTGCCGCCCTCGAAGCCCTCACCCGTGAAGCTGGCGGTATTGTTGCCGGAAAGGCAACCGTTCTGGCGGAAGGCGATGCCATCGACCGCCCAGACATCATTGCATTAGCACCGCTGCCCCTCTTCGAGGTGGAATGATTTCGACCAATAAAAAGAAAATGAAGCAAAAAATGGGATACCTGAGTGTTGCAGCCGCAGCAGGACTATTTTTTGCTTCTTCTTTTCCATTGCGGTTTTTCTGGTGCGGCTTGCTGTTCGTGGGCGGATTTCTCTGGCTGCTGTATGGAAAGCACCGACTCTCTCGCTGTGCAGTCATCGTACTGCTTGCAGCATTTACCCTCAGCGGCAGCTGGTATTATGGCTATACCAAACTGGTCTATGACCCTGTGATTTCCTACGCCGGACAGGAAACCACCTTCACCGGAATTGTCACGCATCAAACCATTTTCAACAATGACAAGGCAAGCTATCAGGTAAAGGGCACGTTTCCGGATGGAACGTCGGCTACGATTCTTTGTTATACGAATGACTACGGCTGCAACTATGGGGACATCCTAACCCTATCCGGTACAATGGAAATTCCCAGTTCCAACTATTTATTTGATGGGACAGCATATTACAAGGCAAAGTCGATTTTTCTGCAAGCAAGCTCCGATGTGGCGGTAACGCATACGCCAACGGCAGGTTACCCACTGCACCGCTTCACGGAACAGCTGCGGGAACGGCTTCAGAAAAAGATTCTTCACTTCGCCGGAACGACGGACGGCAGCATCATGATTGCAATGCTGTTCGGGCAAAAACAGCTCCTCAACGACCAAATCAAACAGGCATTTTTAAGAAGTGGCATCGGGCACGTGCTTTCTGTTTCCGGATTTCACATGGTCGTTCTCTTAATGCCACTGGCATATCTTGGCAGATACCGGCTGACTCGCTTTCTACGGCTGCTGCTCACAGGCGGATTGATTGGGTTGTTTGCGTTGCTGACGGAATCGCCCATTTCCATTTTGCGTGCAGGGCTGATGGTCTTGCTGGCTCAGAGCGGAACGATTTTCTACCGCAAATCCAGCACGGGCAACGCCCTTGCCATTGCATTTCTGGTACTGGCTCTTCCACAGCCCTATCTCATTCGGGATGTTTCGTTTCTGCTCTCGGTCAGCGGTACGTTTGGTGTGGGCGTGTTCGCTCCCTATCTCACCCGTTCCCTGCATCCAAAGACCATCTTCGGACGGCTGGGGAAACAGATTCTCTCGATGGCACTGGTTTTCTGCTGCACGCTGCCTGTCAGCAGCTGGTTCTTCTCGGAAACCTCCCTGCTTTCTCCGCTGACCAATGTCTTTCTCATGCCGTTCTGCTCGCTGATTTTAATTTGCACGGTTCTGACCGTTCTCACAGGCGGTGTGCTGGCAACCTTTTTTGCCGGAATGGCAATGGTCTGTTGTGAATGGGTGACGAAAGCCGTACTCTGGCTGGAGAAATCTTTGCCGTTGCGGTTCTCCAATTCGGGGAAAACCTTCCCGATGCTGCTGCTCGGACTGTCGCTGGTCGTCTTTTTGATTTGGTGCTATCTGCCACGGAAAAAGCTGCTGTGCGGTCTGCTCTGCGGACAGCTTGCCGTTTTGACTGTGGTACAAGTTGGCATGCTCGGACTCCAGCGAAACACGCTGTTTCTCTCTGTGCTTGGCAGGCGTGCCGAGGCGGTTGTGATTGTTCAATATGGGAACATGGTGGACGTGTTCGACCTTACCGGACACGCAAAAAATCCGCAGTATGTACAGACCTACTTGCAAAAGCATGGCATTTCGCACATAGAAACGCTGTTCCTGCTCCAGAATGTACCGCAGATGGAAGCGGCTTATGATACAACACTTTCTTCTGTTTCCTGTTCGGCAGTTCTGATTCCAACGGGTCGCTTTTGTCGGGATGAGGATACCGTTTGCGGACAGCATCCCCAGCAGGCAGAACGGTTCAAGGTGTCTGCCAACACCCGAAACGCCTATGAAATTGTGTGGGATTCATCCGCCCTGCAAGTGACTTGTGCCGGACGAACCATTACGATTTCACTCAAGGCATATGATACCGCCATTCGGGAGGCTCAACAGGCAGATTTTACTTTGCTATCTGTTCATCAAGAGTGGATGCTGACGGAGCAACGGGGCACGGAATTGGCTGCCCTGCTGCAAAGCGATGAGATACAAATTGCTCTTTCGCCACAGGGGCAAATTCGGGCGAAAGCCCTATAAAAAGGAGGGAATGCCATGGCAGTTCAGACCGCAAAAGCGTTCCGCACGGCTCTGCGAAAAGAACCGCTGCAAAATTTCTATTACCTATACGGTGCGGATTTGGTACAGGTTGCAGAACTGACCGACCAGCTGGTTCAGGTTGCAACCAACCAACAACCGGAATCCGCTCTGACAAAATTAGACGGCAAAAAACTGGATTTACGGGAACTCGAAGACGCTGCACAGATGTTCTCGCTGTTCGCCCCGTATAACTGCATTCTCATCCACGATTTGAATGCTGAGAGCCTGCGAGAACCTGCCTTTCAACAGCTGATGGAATTGTTGAAAACCATCTCCGGCGTAACCGTTCTCATCTTTCAAATTACCGGATTCGATGTCAAAGACGGCAGACGCAGCGTTTCCGGAAAAAATAAAAAGCTGATTGACTGGATTGCCAAACATGGAACGGTCTGTGAAGCCGTTCCTGCCAGTCTTTCCGAACTCGTACGGCAGCTTTGCAGTCAGGCAAAACAAGCCGGCTGCACCCGAATCCGATGCGGAAGAAATCGTCAGCCGCTGCAACGGGGATACGCTCTTGCTGCGTTCCGAACTGGAGAAACTCTGTGCCTGTGCAGACGGCGGAACAATTACCAGAGAGATGATTCAGGATTTAGTATTGCCGACCGTTTCCGCCACAACTTTCTCCCTCGCCGGAGCAGTCGTTCAGCAGCGTGCAACCGCTGCCATGCAGGCACTCGAGCAGCTGTTCACCATGCGGGTGGAACGTCCGGTGCTGCTGGCGGCTCTCAACTCCGCTTTCTTGGATTTGTATCGGGCAGCTGCTGCCGTTCGCAACCACATCCCACAGGTAGACATGAAGCAGGATTTCGGCTACCGCTTTGACTTTCAGGTGCGGAACGCCTATCGGGATTGCAGCCGGATTCCCATCGCCCGCATTCGGGCATGCCTTGCAATTCTCAGGGACTTGGAACAGACCTGCAACAGCACTGCCATTCCGGAACGGACTGCCATCGAAACGGCAATCGTCAAGATGTTGACCATGCCGGAAAAACAGGAGGATTCCCTATGATTCATATCAAACAAGCCATTGTGGTGGAGGGCAAATATGACAAAATCAAACTCTCCTCCATTGTGGATGCCGTCATCTTGGTGACCAATGGCTTTCAAATCTATAAAAATCTGAACAGCTGGACTTGATTCGCTACTATGCCCGTACCACGGGCGTGATTCTCATGACCGATGCCGACCGGGCAGGGTTTCAGATTCGGAACTACCTCAAGGGGGCAATTCAACAGGGCACGGTCTATCAGGTCTACACACCGGATGTCTATGGAAAAGAACACCGCAAAGAAAAACCCTCCGCAGAGGGCAAACTCGGCGTGGAAGGCATCCGGAAAGAATTGCTGCTGGCAGCCCTTGAACGGGCTGGAGTTCTGGCGGAAGAAACCGCTCCCAAAAATCCGGAAGAACAGATTACTGCCTATGACCTTTACACGGTCGGACTAAACGGACAGGCAGACAGCAGCGACCGCCGCAGAGCCTTGCAGAAACAATTGGCTCTGCCGGCTCGGATGTCTACCACATCGCTACTGGAAGTCCTCAACACCATGTATACCAAAGACGCATTTTTTCAGATGATGGAACAGCTTGCATAAGCATTTTCCATCTATATTGGAAGGAGGTGCAGAATTGTTTCTGAATTTCCTGTTTTTATTGATCCTGTTTCCCCTCTCGTTACTGGTTTATCACTGTGTTCCGCAGCGTTGGCAACAGCCCATTTTGCTTGGCACAAGCATTCTGTTTCTGGTGCTCTGGCAGGCAGAATGCAGCCTGCTCTTCTTCGGGTTGATTTTCCTGACGGGTCTGTTCAGCCAGCTGCTTGCCCATCTCTCACCCCGAACCCTTCCGGCTCGGCTGCTGTTGCTGTTTCACGATTCCATTTATATCGCTGCTCTGTTCGTTCTCCGACCACCGCATGAAGGACACTTGTTCGGGATGGCACTCTATCCAGTCGGCATCTCGATTCTGGCACTGCAAAGCATTTCTTATGTGCATCTGATTTTCCGGCGTGCGATTCTGCCGGAACGGCATCGCAGTTCCTTTGCATTTTATTTCTGTTTCTATCCCAAACTCTTATTTGGCCCTTATTCCTCCGTTTCCACGTTTCACCGTATCCAGCCAGACCGCCGCTGTCAGGTGGAACAGGTGGGAAACGGCTTGCATCAACTGGTCTGCGGATTGGCAAAAGCTGTGCTGCTCAGCGGACAGTTTTACTTGATTATTCAACAAATGCAGGCTGCCAGCAAGGAACACAACACACTCTTTTTCTCGTGGCTGTATCAGCTGCTCTTCTTCCTGTATGTCTATTTTCAAATCACCGGATATACCGATATGGCAAGGGGCATTGCTGCCTGCTATGGCTACGCCCTGCCAAAGAGCAGCCGCCTTCCGCTTTGGAACAAGCAGCTTTCCGTCTTTCTCCAGAACTGGAATCGAACCGTTCTGCGTTGGTTTTCCCGTGCGTTTTCTTCTCCAAAACAAACAGCGGCATCTCTTTGGCTGCAAATGCTGTTCACCTATAGTGTTCTGGGCTGGTTTTGTCGGGGAACGCTGACCGGATTCCTTGGCGGTCTGCTGATTGGTGTAATTCTGGCATGGTTCGAGGATGTCCAGAGAAAGTGGAAATTTCCAACAGCAATTCATTGGTTCTTATCCATTATTTGCAGCGTGTTTGCATGGAGTTTGTTCTGCTCGGACACCCTGACCGAAGCCGTTCAAACATGGGGCAACTTGCTTGGACTGAGCAAAGATGCGGTCAGCTATCAAGACCTGTATTTCCTACAAAGCAGCTTGCTGTTGCTGCTGATTGCCGGATTCTGTACAAGTGGCTGGCATCGTTCCATTCAGAAGTGGTTGAAAAAGCGAACGCTGACTGCTTGGATTCCGACGATTATTGTTCCCGTGGGCGATGTGCTCTTTTTAGGGCTGAGTGTACTTGCAATGGCAAGCAATGCCATTCCGCCACTGTTTTTCCGTTGGTAACTGTTTCTTGAATCGTTTGAAAGGAGGCGTGCTCATGAAGAAAAATCGACTGTCTTTTTGGCTGCTGCTGCCCTGTTTTGTCGGTATGATGCTGCTTTGCGGAAAAAATATGCTCGAACATCCCTTGACTGCCTCCCTGAAAACCAGCTCGCAGCCCACGTTTGTCCAGAAGTGGTATACTGCCCTACAAATGCAGCTGGGCAACCGCCAGCGAAACGGCGTTTACATCGGGGAAACGGCATTGTATGCCCTGCCGCAGCCACTCTCTGAAACGGCACTCTCCGACA
>ERZ791849.644-NODE-644-length-10483-cov-6.61258_pt1 | contig 10483 bp, 7 predicted proteins | sample MGYA00510288_ERZ791849 | MGnify/ENA primary metagenome ERZ791849 (study PRJEB30046, sample SAMN00715262) | human gut metagenome | study: EMG produced TPA metagenomics assembly of the A metagenome-wide association study of gut microbiota in type 2...
TACAAAAGGAGCGCAGGAAAGCCCGTCTGCATCCGCAGCGCCGACAAAAGCACAGCTTTCCGGGTGGGAGCAGCTGGCCGCGCAGGAATACGGGATAAAGGTCACTTCCTATAAGTAGTCCCTGTCTTCCACTGCGGCGACCTTACGGCTCCTGCAGCATGATCCGCACGATCTCTTTATCGGTTTCGCGCATACCCTCACGGCCCAACAGTCCCACATTACGGATGGTATTTTCAACGCCCTTTGTGACGATGCCATCCCCACTGCGGAACTGCTGGCCGTTTTTGTACATGTGATACCCCAGGATGCCCGCCTCCACGCTGGAGGCAATCTTCGCCGCACAGCTGGCCTTGGCACCATCGCAGATAATACCCGAAACGATGGCCAGTGCATTGACAAGGGTGTGGGAGACCGCTTTCAGGTCTGCGCCCTGCAGATAGGCAATGCCGCAGCCCGCAGCACAGCCCGCGCTGACGGCCCCGCAGTAGGCGGACAGCCGCCCTATACCGGCCTTCTCGTGGATCGCAATCAGGTTGGAGAGGGCCAGTGCGCGGCAGAGAGTCTCATCGGATGCCCCCAGCTCTCTGGCATACTCGATGACCGGCACCGAGACCGTGATGCCCTGATTGCCGCTGCCCGAGTTGATGACAACTGGCAGCTCACAGCCGCTCATACGGGCATCAGAGCCTGCTGCTGCCTTGGCAATAGCGCGGTTGCGCACATCCTCGCCGTAAAATTTCAGCATTGTAGAGCCGATGTTCGCACCGTAATCCCCTCGCAGTCCCTCCTCCGAGATGCGGGTGTTGTACCGGATCTGGGTTTCCAGCAAAGGTCGGATGTCGTTGATCTCGCAGGTATCGGCAAATGCAAAGATATCCGCAATGTTCAGCAGTGCCCGGTCTGTCAGACCGCTCTCGGCAGGGGCGGCATCACCGCAGAGCTGCTTTGTCTCCTGCGCGGTATGATCCAGCAGCACTTCGCTGTTTCTTTGGATCAGGACAATATTCGTGTGGTACTGGCAGATGCGCACCACGGCAGAATCGTCCCCCTGCCGCAGCGTCACGATGATGTCGAAGATAAAGCCGTTGTCGATTGCCTTCACCGTGACCGGCACCTGCGTCAGGAAGGCGCGCATCGCTGCCTTCTGGTCCGCTGTTACAGCTGAGATGACCTCCAGTGCCTTGTCCGCCTGCCCGCCGACGATGCCTGCCGCTGCGGCGGCTTCAATGCCCTTCATGCCATCGGTATTGGGCACGATGACGCTCTTGACATTCTTGATAATGTTGCTGCTCACGCCGATTTCAACTTTGTCCGGCATGCCGCCAAGCACATTCCGCGCCTTGGCGGCGGCGTAGGCGATGGCAATCGGTTCGGTGCAGCCCATGGCAGGGATCAGCTCCTCTTTCAGGATCTGCACATACGCCTGATAGGTTCTGCTCTGCTTATCCATACAAGTGACTCCTTTGGTTGCTCTGCAAAGTGTCCGCAACGGGGTACTATACCGCGTCTGCTGGTTTGTAATAGTACAAGTATAGACATTTTCCCCGCCTTTTGCAACAGCTTTTTGGCGGCGTTCCGATCCGGAGCACTTTATGCACTGGTTGGACATAAACACTGCCGCTGTCTACATCCCATAACGCAAAATGTGCCTGCTTGCGCGGGCACATTTTGCGTTATTATGCTTTTTCCTGTCTGGCCGCATTCAGCAGCTGCTTTTGAAATTCCCGGGCCGCAGTATTTAGCGGACGGTGCCGGTCATAAACCAGACTTACTGAGCGCTGCGGGATCGCCTCCCGCAGGGTCAGCTGCACAATGCTGCGGCGCTGCAGGCTGCTGCGGGCCATCGGCTCCGGCACAAAGGCAAGGCCAAGCTCACTCTTTACCAGCGTCATCATCTGGTCTGTGGTGGCCGCCTCAATATCCGGCTTCAGGTCTGCGCTGTGCTCAAGGAAAAACTGCCGGTAAAACAGACGGCTCATGCTCTCGTTCCCCAGCATGATCAGCGGATAGGCGTCAAGCTCCTGCAACGAGAGCGTCCGGCTTGCCAGCGCCGTGAAGGTTTTCCCGCCGACCAGGATTTCGTTGAACGGCATCAAATCAACTTTTTTCAGCTCCCCCTCTGCGCCGGTGGGGGTCGTCACAACAGCGAAATCGACCTCGCCGTTTTTCACTGCCTGAATCGCCTGCGGCGTTGAATGGTTGGAGATCCGCAGCCGGATACCGGGGTACTGCGCATGGAAGTCCCGCAGCCGTTCCGACAGGTAGATATTCAGCGCCGTCTCGGTTGCGCTGATACTGATTGCACCATGCTCAAAGGTCGCACTGGCGCTCAGCTCTTCCTCGGCATCCTGTATCTGCACAGCAGCCGAGGAAATGCGGGTATAGAGCATTTCCCCCTCCGGCGTCAGCGTCACACCCCGGTTGGAGCGGATAAACAGCACACAGTGCAGCTGATCCTCCAGCTTGTTCATCGTATGCGTGATGTTGGGCTGGTTGCTGCCCAGCACGCGGGCCGCCTTGGTAAAATTGCGGTATTTTGCGACAAAGTAAAAAATCTTGTAGTATTCCCAATCGACATACATAGGTGCAGCCTCATTCATACCAAAATTACATAGTCATAATGCGGTAAATACTTTTTACACATTCTATGTCACAAAGTATAATAGCACCGCAACCCAAAAGCAAGCAAAAATTTCCCTCTATAGAAACAAATTGTAAGGAAGGCGAAACCAAAATGCTGACCGCAGTACCTGCGGAAGGGTACCTGGCTCTAAGGTAACACCGCATAATTCTGTGTGCCGTTCCTATATTTTTTCAAGGCTGCGTCTCCCCTCTCCCCTGCCCGCATTTGCGGGTGGGGGCTTTTTGTTTACCGTCTTCAGCGCGTCCCTCTCTCAGAGCGCGTGAGTGGACGCCTCTGCAGCGCGTTTTGCTGCAGGCAGCGGCAGACAAAAAAACACCCACAGCGGCGGCTGTGGGCTTTGGGTTCAATCATTATTGGCGGATGCTCCCAGCGCACGGCAAAGCGGATGATTCAGCAGCATACCGGCGATAACATACCGATAGGAGTGCACCGCACCGTTTCGGATCGTTTGCGGTATCCGCTGCTTTCGTACCAGCTTTTCCAGCGCATCCATCTGCTCTTTCAAAAAGTAAAAAGATATTTGTGGATAGATCTTGTCATCCAACTGCGTAGCAATAAACCGGCTGACAACCTTTGTTTCCGGAAACAGATAGTAGTCCGCCCTGTTCTGCTCGATTTCTGCTTCGCTGGCCAGATATTCCCTGCTGTTCATGATCAGGCAGTTGTCAGCACCGACCTTCATGACCTTATCCATCTCGGACTGGAGCAGCCGATTGGCCAGGGTGCCTACGCGGATATCCTCCACAGCAGCCTCATCCACAAGCGTCTCCCGAATCAGGAGCCCTACCCGAAGGTTGACCTTGACTTTTTCTTTTTTCATTCGCATCACCCTTTGGTTACCGGGACAGTGTCTCCCCCTACCCTGCCTTACTTTGCGGCTTCAATCAAATTCCGGAGGCTTTGCGCCTGCTCGATCAGTTCATTCAGGATCGCAACATCATTATCACGGCGCTCCTGAGACATCTTTCTGACGCCGCGCTTATAGCTGGTTGAACTCATTTTCTTAAAAATCTTATTAGCAACAGGCTGGATCGTCTTTTCCACAAAGGTCGCGCTTTCAGACTCGCTCTTTTGCTCCTTTTTCTCAACGCGCTTTGCCTCCTGATCCCTGGCCACATCCTTTGCGATTTCCTCGGCCTTCTCCGTATCATGCCGACTGACTGCGGTACGGTACTCCCCTACCCTGTTCTGCAGCAGGCGGATTTCGTTTTCACACTCCGCAAACGCAGTCTCCAGGCGCTCGTCCCGCTCATCCGGCTCGTTGGTTTTTCTGGCTCTGTCAATAGCCCGTATAAAATCATAATGTATGCTGTTGCATTCCTGCAGCAGGCGCTCCCGGGCATCGGTGTCACAGTTGCTCACATCAACCGCGCTCAGCAACAGATAGCACTGCGCAATTTTATGCTGCTCCTCCGGCTCCAGCGTGATATAGCTTTCACACTCCATGCGGGTCAGGAACTTGTTATCCAAAAGGCGAAGTAACTCTTTGTCCAGCTTTTCCTCAATGCGGAAATCACGGTCGATCTGCTTGGCTGTGGTTGCACTCACTTCCTTAATTGCCTTTTTAGCGTCCTTTTCCGTCATATTGAACGGCTCGTTCTGAAGGCAGACCACAAATTCTGCAACGGCCTTGCGGCGGATCTGTTCATCCGCAAAGCCGCCGCGAACCTGCAGGTTCGCACTGTATAAAAGCACCTTTTTTTCATTTTCCGAAAGACTGGTTGTGATCACATTGCAGTTCTTGATGGTGTTCCAGGTGGCGTCTCCTCTCTTTTCGAGGTACTCCATCGCGCGGTAGCGGCGCTCACCGGAGAGAAGTACATACACTGTTTTTCCATTTTCTTCCTGCGGAAACACCACCAAATTATGCATCAGGCCGTTGCGCTGAATATCCTCCGCCAGCTGCACAATATCCTCTTGGGTATCTGCCTGCCGGAAGATTTCGTTGTCCGCGTTTACGCGAATATCGTACAGTGCAATATCCCGTGCTTCGTATTCAATGCTTTTATGCCCTGCGGTCAGATCGCTGATAATTTTTCCTGCATCGCCATTATTGGAATCAATTTTGCCAAGCTCTGCATCCGTCGGGCGAGAACGTTTTACGATTTCCTTCTTTTTGGCGGGGCTTTTCATTCCCATATCATTTCACCTCCAGACGCTTTTTCAACTCTTCGTAGGCTTTCACATAGGCTTTTGCCACAGGCTGCGTTTTTGCCATATAGCACACAGGCAAAAAGCGGGAAATGGATGTTTTCACCGTCTTGCTTGTGGGAATTGCAACGCTGAACAGCGATGTGCCGAGTTCTTCTTTAAAGTGCTCCTGAATCTTCTTGTCTGTTGCTGCGCTTTTGTCTACATTCACCAACAACACACCGGCACCCATCAGGTGAGAAGTGGAGCTTTGCTTCATCTTATTGCATTCATAATAAAGGCGAAATGCCGATTCTTCGGAGTTATCCTCACAGCCGGCTGGAATCAGGATATAATCCGCTGCATAGATTGCATTGGAAAGCAACAGGCTGTCCCGCGTAGGCTGTGTGTCAATAAGAATGTAATCGTACTCATCACGCACCTGATTGAGGAAATAGCACAGAAAATCCCCCATACCGGAAACCTTCCTCGGATCTCCGTCCTTCAGGCGCTCTGCATCGCCAATCAGCAGTTCAATGCGCTTATTGATTCGCGGCGTCTGCGCATCGCACGGGATCATATCCACATTTTCATACTGCGTTTCCACAATAAAGTCTCGCGTCTTGCTATGATACAGGAACCCGTCGAAAAGATTATAAAGCGCCTTACCGTAGAATTCATCACTTGTGATGCTCAAGCCGCCGCTGAGTGCTTTGGTGAGATTTCCCTGCGGATCAGTATCCACGCAAAGAACTTTTTTCCCCTCATCGCCCATCAGGTAGGCAAGATTGGAGGCCGTTACGGTTTTACCCGTGCCTCCCTTTTCAATGGCAATTGTAATAATTTTTGCAGACATTGAGCAATTCCTCATTTCTGTAAAGGCTGTTATTTGTGGATGTGTCCGTCAATTCTTGTTGCTGTGAATTATCGTTCTGTAATTCTCTTGTAATCGATTTTCCATGTCTTTTTGCCATTTCCGGTTGTACGATTTTATCATACTTCAGTGGCTGAATATGTTGAAACCTATGCCTCACCACAAAATAGTTGCAGCCATCTTTTGCTGCTTATTGTGATTTCAATTATAACATAGATATAAGTAAAGTCAATTCTCTTTTCCGGGTATCATCCTGCCATAACGATATTTCAAGTCTATCAATTCTTGTTGCTGTTCTTTAATATATCTGCATTCGTATAGGCTGTTTCTTTACACACTCACACCGTGCTTCACAGTACGAAACAGAGTCCAGACCGTCAAAAGAATTGCCTTCTTGCCTTATTGCATGTGTAGAGGCGACCATTGGTCGCCCATCAACTTACCGCAGTAACGTATCTTCTGGGATAGTTTGCTTACAAGGCAAACGGGCACAGGCGAGCAATGCTCGCCCCTACAAGAGTTTTTTGACAGTCTGACAGAGTCAACACATCTTTCAATTCTTGTTGCTGTTCTCGTTTTGTATTCATTTGTCACTTATAATCTTTTTTTCTTTACAGCAAAAAGCAGCAGCCTGCATGTTGCAGGCTGCTGCCAAATAATACTTATACATCCTCAAAAACAGACATATCAAACTTAAACACTCCCGCCGGATCCAACGATGCGAGCTTCTGCTTGCCAGCCGCGATGATCAAAGCACTGTTTTCAATCGTATCGTTATAAACAACCGTGCGATAATACTGTGCAGACTTCCTTTCGGTTGCTTTTTCAAACATCTCCGTAAATTTTACACACAGTCCCAGAGCCCATGTTTTCAGCCCGGCATTGTCATGGATGATTCGGTTTAAAGAATCCAGTGTTTCCTCCGCTTGGTCACGCTTGTTGGTGTTTGTCAGGATCTTAGCCGTGTATGTGAAAATATCATTGCAGATATTTTTCTCGTTGTCCGTCAGCTTATCCTCATACGAAGCATAGTCTGCTTTGTTTCTGATCTCCGTAGTTGCTTTTCTATACTTCATTTTCAAAATATCTGTGCCAAATGGCTCTGTAATATGCTGGGCTGCTTTTTCCGCACTCTGGGTTTTCTTCTTTCTGGAATCCCTTACAATTTCGTCATCGTGCGTATTTCTATCATGATAGGAGCGGACATCCCTCATTTCCGCTTTGGTCTTGTATTTGATGAAAATATACAGGTATTCATATTTGCGAACACCGCGCTTGCGCGCCGGGGCATAGTCAAACCAAAGATCCGTCATCTCATTGATTTCTTTCTTAACGGTCTTTAAAACATTCTTTTCAAACTCTGTAAAAGTCTTGTACTTTTCAGCCAGCGGTTTTTCCCGGTCAAACTTTTTCTTGTCGGCAGATGCTGGGTCCTTTTTCTTTTTGCTCTTTGTGGACTCTCTCTCTGCCTCTGTAGGTGCAGAAAGCAGACCTTTAAACTCATCAATATTGAATTTTTTATACTTATAACCCGTCAGCTCGTCGCGCTTTGAGGAGAACTTATTCAGGATCTCATCATTTACCGGCTGGAATACAAGGCCGTTCGTATAGCCATAGTCTCTGTTTCCATTGTCATAGGAGAGTATGATTTCATAAACGCGCATAGAGTAGGTGCTTTTCATCATCAGCAGATATTCGATGCTGTAAGAGGTATAGTTGCTGGTAAGCTGCGCAATATCCTTCCAGATGTCCTGGTTAAAGCGCAGGCGAATCTCTTTCTTGTCGAAATCGACCTCAGAACCTTTTTGCAGCCAGGAAATGGAGCGATACACCTTGCTGCCGGGTTCTTTCTTGACCCAGAAGGTACGATTTTCCAAATTTTCTATAGTTTCCTTCAGATTCAGCGCATAAGTCGTATCCACCGTGCGCACTCCGGTCAACTTGGCAAAATCATTGAAAGTGATTGAATAATATTTGGATGCATCCTTATCATTTTTCTGGTCGATTTTAGACATGAGCATAAAGAGAACCTTTTGCTCATTTCTGGGCAGAGAGTACTTTGTCCGCTGGATCAAGTCATTACTTTTGGTAATGTAAGAGCCAAAGCCGACAGGGGAGTGCTGCCATTTCGCAATCGCTTGCTTTTTTTCGCGGACCTCATCATCAGAAAGGACCTCTCCAACTAAAGATTCCTCGTTTTCATCAATGGACGAATTCGTTTTGTTCATATCCATTACTTATAGCTGTACAAGGAGGGGCTTGAAATAATTACGATATACAGCTATATATTCCTTTCGTTAGATGTTACTATACAAATAGGTACACAAATATCATTATACTGATAATATTACTATACTATTTGCCGATTGTCAACGAAAAATGTTTGGAGCTTTTCTATTTTTCAAATTTTGCTTTTTTCTCTTTTACAATTATTTATCTTATATCTTACTTTTTACTTATTTATTATAATATGTAGAAAGAGAGATTTCCACATGCCAGCAGAGAGAAAAAAACACTTGGGGAAAGAGATTTCCACACCGGATGCAAGAGGTTTAAAAGGCTGTAGAAAGAGATTACTACAGCCCAATCAGCCGAAATAAGTATGTAGAAACCTCTTTTTTACCGTGGAAGAATCTCTGTTTTCAAAGTTTTTTTCTGTATACTGCCTGTTGCGGCTACAAATTGTGCAGGGCGGAAATCTTGCCTTTGCGATAGCGGGAGAGCATTGCCGTGCAAACATAGGTGGAGAGTGCGATAGCTGATTTTTCCGGTGTAGAAACCTCTCTTTGCGCAAGCAACGGAAAACGCCGGCGCTTGAATTAGGATAGTATGCATAGAAGCAGGGGAGAGAGTAAAACAAAAATTTCCCCTTCCGCGAGTGTAGAAACCTCCTTTTGCTGCTGCAAGTGATCTCTGCGGTAGGAAGTGCTCAAATTTCTCCGGTGTAGAAACCTCCTTTTAGAAATTGCTTCAAAAACACTATATATTGGTGTTGTGGATCAACTAACATACTTGTTCTTGCACAAAGAGAGGCTATATAGGCAGAGACAGGAAAGGTAATAGTGGCGAACAAAGAGGTTTCTACACATAAACAGCGTAAGATTTTTAAACGAAATAATCGGCGATATACCGATATATAATTGGGCTACGAAAAAGGAATTATCTGCACTAAAAAGAGATTTCCACATCAAAAGAGCGAAAGAAAAGAGGAAAAAACACAGCCATGTACAGAAGGGTACTACCAAAGCAGCGTAGTGATAAAAGGATGTAAAACCACAATATATAGATATAGAGAAGAAAATAGCACTTGAAAAACCAAAAAAGCTGTGAGAGAAGATAGTAGAAATGGGAAAAATCGTTGCAGATGAAATACAATAAGGAAATATTATTATAATGTATACAGCATGTACACAGCGTAATGCAAAGATGATCCAGAGAGGTCCATAGTGGTGCAAAGTATGGCATAATGAAAAGTAAACATTTTTTTCGGGAATGAAATGTAGAAACCTCTCTTTTCGCTGGACTTCCCGACTTCTTGATGAGAAAACCTCTTTTTGACGGACTTATCCACTTTTTCGGCAGTAATCCACAGGGATTGCGGGCTTAATGTACTTACATAAGGTGGATAAAAAGGATAGGTGAGTGGCTGTATAAGATACAATTTAATATACTAATAGGATAATATATGAAAAATATACAAATTGGTACATACAATCTGTTCCAAAAAGGGAAATTATCCGATTGTTAATGTGTAGAAACCTCTCTTTTAGGTGGGAGGGGAAGCCTTCGCAACACGAAACAAGCTGGATTTGAGAATGGACCCTGCAATAGGTAGAAAGCCGGATTATCGCCCCGTAGGTTATATGGCACATGCCGAAGGAAGAAAAAGCATAAAGCAAACACCATCCAATAAGGTAAGGGCTATCTCAAGAGGGCAGGGGAGGGGACTGGTAGCAGGATTTGGGAAAGTTGCGATATGCTATAGCAGCGAGAGCAGTCGCCTTGGCAGTCAAGAGATCTCTTAGCGAACACAACAAAAAATCGAAAATAAAGTTACAGCAACAGGAATTGATGGAAAATGAAGCACGATGAATTTTTACAAGTACTCAGAAACCCTTTTCATTTTGCCACTTGCGATGCCGTACTCCGGGGGTGTAAAATAGTAAACATAAGTAAGCCACCGCAGTGGCGCAGACTGTCGAAAAAGGTGTGCTCACCCCTTAGCCCCCTCGCAGAGGGAGGTTTTTCGACAGCCTGAGCCGCTACAGCGGCAGGGCATATAGCGACAGGGGATATAAGGTATGAAACGAATTTTGATCATTGATGGGCAGGGCGGCGGCATGGGCGCACAGCTTGCAAAGCTGCTGCTGCCTAAGCTGCCTGCGGATTGCGAGCTGCTGGCAGTGGGCACGAATGTGCTGGCAACGAGCGCCATGCTGAAGGCGGGTGCAGTGCGCGGTGCCACCGGGGAAAATGCGGTGGTGTACAATGCCGCCAGAGCCGATGTTATCCTGGGACCCATCGGTATCTTAATGGCCAACGGAATCATGGGAGAGGTTTCTCCCAACATGTCGGTGGCGATTTCCGGCAGTGAGGCAGCCAAGGTTTTGATCCCGGCGTCCGGCTGCGGAATCTTTGTGGCGGGCACGCAGGATTGCCGCCTTGACGAGTATCTGCAAAATGCCGTAGCACTTACGCTGCGTGCGCTGGACGCATGACGCCGCTGGCAACAGCCGCCGCCCCGATCCTGCAGGCCGCACAGTTGGCCGCAGAAAACGGCCCGGTGCTGCTGGCCATTGACGGGCGTTGCGGCAGCGGCAAGTCTACACTGGCGG
>ERZ791849.668-NODE-668-length-10205-cov-3.19576_pt1 | contig 10205 bp, 9 predicted proteins | sample MGYA00510288_ERZ791849 | MGnify/ENA primary metagenome ERZ791849 (study PRJEB30046, sample SAMN00715262) | human gut metagenome | study: EMG produced TPA metagenomics assembly of the A metagenome-wide association study of gut microbiota in type 2...
GGTGGTGAAGCCAAAGGACGGCCACGGCGGGCAGGGCGTGCGTCTGATGCTGCCCGGTGAGCCGGTGCCGCCACAGGACGGCAACCTGGTCTATCAGGCGGTGGCAGATACCCCGGGGCAGGACCTGCGGGTGTGGTTGCTGGGAGGGGAAATCTACGCCGCCTGCCTGCGCACCTCCGCCACGGACTTTCGCTCCAATTATTGCCTGGGGGGCAGCGCTGCGGTCTATCCCCTCTCTCCGGCAGAACGGGCGCAGGTGAGCAACATCGCCGCCTTGGTGCAGGCAGATTACTACGCCATCGACTTTGTGCGCCACCAAGGCCGCTGGGTCTTTAATGAGCTGGAGGACACCGTGGGCGCCCGTATGCTCTACGACTTGACCACCCTGGACCCCCTGGCCGATTATTGCCGCTATATTCAAAATTGCCTGTAACCCACAAAAGACCCCGCCACCGGCGAGGTCTTTGCTTTTCTATCCCAATCTGTGGGATTGATTTGTCGTTTTAAAAACGGATTATTTTGCCTTTACATTGCGCACATTAGACCAAGCACCGTAAATCTTGTTGCCGTTCACCGTCTTATAGGCGCGCACCTTCACATAATAGCGTTTTCCCTTGGTGAAGTTCTTGCCGGTATAGCTGGTTTTATTCTGCCCGGACACGTTGGTCTTGGACACCACCTTCTTAAAGTTCTTGTCCTTGGCCCAATAGATTTGGTAGCCGCTGGCAGAGCCGCCCACTTTCTTCCAGGTGGCCTTGATCTTATGTCCGCTCTTAGTGGCACTTAGGCCGGTCAAATTGGGGGTGGCCGGCTTGGTATAAGCGGTCATATACGCCCAACCGCTGTAATAATTCTTGCCGCCCACTGTGCGGTATGCCCGCACCCGGTAGGTGTAACCGGCACCGGCGCTTAGGCTCTTGTGGGTATAAGAAGTGCCTTTTACCGTTGCCAGTGTCTTATAGCTGTTGCCGCTCTTGCGCTGCAACTGATAGCCGGTGGCACCGGCCGGTTTGTTCCACGCCAGCTTCAGCGAATTGCTGCCCCGACTGCTCACCCGGAATTTGCCCGGCTTGCCAACAGAGTAGTTCACGGTTACGCCATACTGGCGACCACACGCGGCGTAATCTCCGTAAACACGCACAAAATATGTGCCTGCCGGCAAGCCCATGGACGGAAAGGTGTAGGTGCCATCGTAAAGATAGACATTTTTATCATCTATTTGTGAGTAATCTCCGTCACCATCGTATTTGTATACGATTACATGCCAGACCCCGTCTGCGTTGGTCTTGGTATGGGAGAAGGACACGGATACAGTAGCCGCTGCATTCAGCTTGAACTTGTACCAATCTGGATCATAATCACGGCACACGCCGTACCGAGTTTTGCCAAAATTCAGCGGATCGGCAGCTGTGTAGCTGTCGTTGAATTCTGTCTCCCAGTTAGAAACATAGCTGCACTTTGGCGTCACGCCATACTGGCGACCACACGCGGCGTAATCTCCGTAAACACGCACAAAATATGTGCCTGCCGGCAAGCCCATGGACGGAAAGGTGTAGGTGCCATCGTAAAGATAGACATTTTTATCATCTATTTGTGAGTAATCTCCGTCGCCATCGTATTTGTATACGATTACATGCCAGACCCCGTCTGCATCCGCACGGTTAAAGGAGAACTGCACATTCACCTTGGCAGGAGAAGATAAGGTGAACTTATACCAATCGGGATCATATTCTCTACACACACCATAAATGGTAGAATTCACCGGCACATAATCCGCAGAGGAATAGTCGTCATTATCCTCTGTTTCATAATAGGTGTCTCCTGCATACGCCGTAAGGCCCAGTCCACCGGTAATGCTCAGGAGCATCACCAGAGACAGGGCAAAGCTAAGCACTCTTTTCATATTCTTGACCTCCAACAGAAATAGTATTTTGCATCTTTATTGTAGGCAAACACCCTATCAAAAGCAATACGCCGACAGCGTACACTTAACAAATTATTTGAAAAAAATGCAGACTTTTGCGTGTGCAAAACGCATCCTTTACGAAAAGATATAAAAAAAGCCCTTGCTTTGCAGCTGCGAAGCAAGGGCTTTTTGCTGATTTATGCTTTAATAATATCCGCCGGGGTGACGGGCAGTGCCTGTTGCAGGGCAGACAGGGGCAACTCCACCTGGGCGCCCACGCGCCCGGCAGAGAAGAAGATGGTGTCATAATCCGCCGCCGTTTGGTGGATATAGGTGGGGAACTGCTTTTTCATACCAATGGGCGAGCAGCCGCCGTGCACATAGCCGGTGCGGGGCAGCAGCTCTTTTTGGGGCAGCATTTCTACCGCCTTTTCGCCGCAGGCGCGAGCCGCCTTTTTCAGATCCAGTTCTTCTGCCACCGGCACCATAAACACAAAGAAGCCGCCGCTTTTGCCCCGGGTCACCAAGGTCTTAAACACCCGGTCCGGGTCCTGGCCCAGCAGCCGTGCCACTTCCACACCGTTCACGGTAGAATTATCATAGGTATAGTGGTTATAGGCCAACTTTTTGCTGTCCAGCACCCGCATTACATTGGTTTTCAGTTCCTTTTTTGCCATCTTCTCTCACTTTCTTAATACTTATTATGCACTTTCTCCGCAAAGCAAAGGAAGTCCTTCAGCACCACCTTGGTGCCATCGTCCAGCACGGCGGTGCCGCTCATGCGGCCAAACACCTGGTGCTGGTCGGAGCAGATCAGCTTCACATCCAGCAGCGCCGCCCGGTCGATAATGGGCACAAAGTCCATCTCAAACCGACCGTCCGAGGAAGTGAACTTCCAGGGATCTGTGTAATTATCGCTGATCAGGAAGGTCACATCGTCCAGCTTGTGCCCCACCCCGTCGTAGAACAAAATATTCTCCGAGGCGGCGGAGGTGTCGCCAAAGCCGTAACCGATATTAAAGCCAAAACGGTGACCGTCCACCGTGCCGGAGCCGGAGCCCCAGTACCAGGTGTTGTCATAGGTCCACACGCCGCGGCCCCAGTCCAAAGCGCCGTAGTCCGTAGCCGGGTCAAAGGTATAAATTTTGCCGTCAAACTCCACCTTGCCCCGGGCGCGCATACAATTGATCTTTTGATTATAGTAGAACGCATGCGGGTCCTCCAGCCAGGGCGTGGCGATCACCATGGAGTCCTGGAGTGGGTCCTCTAAGAAGATCTGCGCCCGCAGGGGCTTGCCGTTATAGAAATTCTTAAAGTGGCACTTGATCTCCCGCTGCTCAAAATTCAAATTAAACTGCATACCCAGCTTTTTGTCGCAGTAGCGGATACTGCCGCCGGAGGACACGGTGGGCATGTGCAGCTTACCCATGGGAAAGGCGTTCAAAATGGTCTCCGTGTGCTCAAAGGCATGCTTAAAGTCCAAAAAAGTCACGGACTGTAAGCCAATGTACCCATCATCCGACAGGGTAAAGCACACGCCAAAGTCCCCGGAGGGCGACAGCACCGAATAGTAGTCCCACTCCTTAATGCGGGTGGGGCGCTTTTTAATATCCGCCCGCCTGTACAGCTGCAACGGCCGCCGAGACCAACCCGGCTCCTGCAAAATCCCATCCGGTCCCAGCAGCGGCTGGATGGTGGTTACCTCATGGTTGCGCATAAATGAATCCCCCTTCATAATGCAAAAAAGTGTATGGTTCGGTCAACAATACCATCCTACCACAAACGGCAACCATTTGCAACGGGTATTCAGTATTCGACCCCCCGCCGTGCCGGCGCGCCGGTATCAAAGGGGTGGCGTTCCTTGGTCATACGGGTAACATAATCGCACAAGGGCGCCAAGTCCGCCGGCAGACTGTGGCCGGTCAATATGATTTCGCGATCCTTACCATGGCGCTGCAAAAGGTCCAGCACCGCTTGCCGAGGCAGCAGATCACCGGCAAAGGCGTCTGCCCCCTCGTCCAGCACCACCAAAAAACAATCCGCCGCGACCGTGTCAATCTCCGTTAGCAGCCGGGCATAATCCGCTGCCAAGGCCGCCTGCTTCTCTGCCGTCACCGGGCAAAACATTTGGAACTGCTCCCGGGGGAACAGGCATCGCACCCCCAGCCGCTCCAGCGCCGCCACCTCGCACGAGGAGCCGTCTTTATAAAACGATACAAAGAGCACCGACGCCCCAGCACCTGCCGCGCGCACTGCTGCGCCCACCGCCGCCGTGGTCTTGCCCTTGCCGTCACCGTAATAAAGCTGTACCATTTTGCCACCACCGTCTTTCTGTTACCAGTATAACCCGCACCCGGGACGATGTAAAGGAAAACCGCGGTGTAAAGCCAAAAAAATTGCAGTTCCACGGAGCGTGGACAACTTCCACCACCCGCCTGTTGCAAAAGTTCGTCCTTTCTGCTACAATAAAATCGGTAAACAAGGAAAGGAGAGCGGGAACCACGGTCCCCGCACCGCAGATATGGACGCAAAAGAGATTGGGCGCACCATCAGCACCCACCGCAAGGCGCTGGGGCTGACCCAAATGCAGCTGGCAGCCCAGTTGCAGGTTAGCAACCGCACCGTCTCCAAGTGGGAGAACGGCGACGGCTTTCCGGATATTTCGCTGCTGCCGGGACTGGCCGCTGCCCTGGACATCACCATTGACGAGCTGCTCACCGGGGAAGTACCAGCGCAGATTCAACAGAGCGTCAGCGCCGCAGAAGCCCGCCGTGCCCAAGGCCGCTACCAGGTGGCCAAGATCGTGGCCGGAGCGCTGTTGGTGGCGGGCAGCGTGATCGGGCTGATCACCGAGGTGCGGCTGTTTTGGGTCAAGCCCTTTTATATGTTTATTGAGATTTACCTGCTGGTGCTGGCCTTTGTGCTGGTGGTGGTAGGGGCCATGGTCTTTCTCATCGGGCTGGTGCGCTACCGCACGGAGATGCAACACCTGAACACAGCCAACCGGATAGAGGCTCTGGCGGCGCTGGCAGGCGCCGGTCTGTTCCCCCTCTTTACCGTGCTGCGCTTTCTCCACGCTTACACTCGACCGGGCATGGCGGTATTCATCGTGCTGCTGGCGGTAGCTGTGGGGCTGTGGGTTTGGCGACTGGCGGTGGACTGCAAAAAGCTGCAGGCAGAAAAAAGCCATCCCATCGCAGAGAAAGACTGATTTTGTCAAAAAAATAGAACTGGCTATTGATTTGGCGGACGCTTTCCAGTATAATGTATAAGTACAGACGGTTGTACAGGCGTACAGCCGTTTTTCTTATTTTAATGTTCGCGCGTAAGTAGAGGGATTATGAAAAAAGTAGGTTTTGACAATCAAAAATATTTAGAGATGCAATCCGGCCGTATTCGGGAGCGGATTGCCGAATTTGGCGGCAAGCTGTACCTGGAATTCGGCGGCAAGCTGTTTGACGACTACCACGCCAGCCGGGTACTGCCGGGCTTTCAGCCGGACAGCAAACTGCAAATGCTGCTGCAGCTAAAGGACCAGGCGGAGATCGTCATTGTCGTCAGCGCCCAAGATATTGAGAAGGACAAGGTGCGTGGCGATTTGGGCATCACCTATGACATAGACACCCTGCGGCTGATCGAGGCGTTCCGTTCCAAGGGGCTGACCGTCAGCTCAGCGGTGCTCACCAAGTACGCCCCCTCGCCCAAGCTGGACGCCTTTGAGGCTCGGCTGCAGGCGGCAGGCGTGGCGGTGTACCACCATTATCTGATCGACGGCTACCCGGCCAGCATCAGCAAGATCGTCAGCGACGCCGGCTACGGCAAAAATGATTATATTGAGACCCGGCGCTCCCTGGTAATCATCACCGCCCCCGGTCCGGGCAGCGGCAAGATGGCCACCTGCCTGTCCCAGCTGTATCATGAGAATCGGCGGGGCATTAAGGCCGGGTACGCAAAATTTGAGACCTTCCCCATCTGGAACATTCCTCTGAACCATCCGGTGAACCTGGCCTATGAGGCTGCCACCGCGGACCTGGGGGATGTAAATATGATCGACCCCTGGCACCTGGAGGCCTACGGCCAGACCACGGTGAACTACAACCGGGATGTGGAGATCTTCCCGGTGCTGAAAGCCACATTTGAAAAGATCTACGGCACCTGCCCCTACCAGTCTCCCACGGATATGGGGGTCAATATGGCCGGCAACTGCATTGTGGACGACGACGCCGTCTGCACCGCCGCCAAAGAGGAAATCCTGCGCCGCTACTTTACCGCCTGCTGCAACGCGCTGCGCGGCAAGGAATGCAGCGACGAAATTTATAAATTAGAGCTGCTGCTGGGTCAGGCGGGACTGAGTACCGCCGATCGAGCCTGCGCGGCAGCTGCAACCCGGACTGCGGCAAACACCGGCACGCCCTGCGCCGCCATTGAACTGGAAAACGGCGATTTGATCACCGGCAAAACCACCGAGCTGCTGGGCTGCGCCAGCGCTATGCTGCTCAACGCCTTAAAGCACCTGGGCGGTATTCCGGACGAAACATTGCTGATCTCGCCGCAGGTGATCCGTCCCATCCAGGCGCTAAAAACCCGCCATCTGGGCAGTCACAACCCTCGGCTGCATACGGACGAGGTGCTCATTGCCCTGTCTATGTGCGCGGTGACGGACCCCAACGCCGCCCTGGCGCTGGAACAGCTGGGCAAGCTGCGGGACTGCGAAGTGCACTGCTCCGTTCTGCTGTCCTCCGTGGATGAGAACACGCTGAAAAAGCTGGGCGTGCACCTGACCTGCACTGCAAAAAGCGACAAAAAGGTCATTTACTGATCGACCCAATATCATTTTATATACAGACTACAACACAGAAAGGGTGATTTCATTGGGCAAAACCAAGTATATCTTCATTACCGGCGGCGTTGTCAGCGGGCTGGGCAAGGGCATTACCGCCGCTTCCCTGGGCCGACTGCTGAAGTCCAGAGGGCTAAAGGTCACCGCGCAGAAGCTGGACCCATACCTGAATGTGGACCCGGGCACCATGAACCCGGTACAGCACGGCGAGGTATTCGTTACCGACGACGGCGCGGAAACGGACCTGGACCTGGGGCACTACGAGCGCTTTATTGACGAGTCCCTGAGCCAAAACTCCAACCTGACCTCCGGACGCGTGTACTGGAAAGTGATCACCGACGAGCGCAAGGGCGTATATGGCGGCCAGACCATTCAGATCATTCCCCATGTGACCAATGAGATCAAGCGTTCCATCGCCCGCAACGCAGACACCGGCGCCGATGTATGCCTGGTAGAGATCGGCGGCACCGTAGGCGATATTGAGAGCCAGCCGTTTTTGGAGGCCATTCGCCAATTTGCCGTGGAGGCCGGGCGAGAGAACTGCTTGTTTATCCATGTGACCTTGGTGCCCTACCTGGCAGCCTCCGATGAGCTGAAAAGCAAGCCCACCCAGCACAGCGTAAAAGAAATGCTTTCCATCGGCATCAATCCGGATATTATCGTTTGCCGCACGGAGCACCCGCTGACGGATGAGATCAAGCACAAGATCTCCCTGTTCTGCAATGTGGATCCGGAGTGCGTCATTGAAAATAACAACTGTGACATTCTCTATGCCGTACCCATCATGCTCCACCAGCAGCACATGGACGATGTGGTGATCCGCAAGCTGGGCATTGACTGCCCCGGTGCGCCGGATCTTGCCGACTGGCAGGAAATGCTGGACGCGCTGCGCCACCCGGTACAGACGGTCAAAATCGGTCTGGTGGGCAAATATGTGGAGCTGCACGACAGCTATATCAGCGTCAACGAGGCGCTGAAGCACGGCGGCATTGCCACCCACAGCGCCGTGGATATTCACTGGATCGACTCGGAGACCCTGGAGGGCGATGATGTGGATCTGGACGCCATCTTAGGCGATATGGACGGCATTTTGGTACCCGGCGGCTTTGGCTCCCGTGGCATAGAAGGCAAAATCAACGCCTGCCGCTACGCCCGCACCCACGGAGTGCCCTACCTGGGAATCTGCCTGGGCATGCAAATTGCCATTATTGAATTTGCCCGGGATGTGCTGGGCATGGCAGACGCCAACTCGGCAGAGATCGACCCGTCCACTACCCACCCGGTGATCGACATTTTGCCGGAGCAAAAGGATGTAACGGACATGGGCGGCACCATGCGCCTGGGTCAGTACCCCTGCACCTTGAATCCGGAGTCCAAGGCCTATGGCCTGTACGGCGCCTCTATGATCTATGAGCGCCACCGCCACCGCTATGAGGTAAACAATGATTATCGCCCGGACCTGCTGAATGGGGGCATGATCTTTGCCGGTACTTCGCCGGATAACCACATTGTAGAGATGGTGGAGATCCCGGATCACCCCTGGTTCGTGGCCGGCCAGTTCCATCCGGAATTCAAGAGCCGTCCCAACCGCCCGCACCCGCTGTTCCGCGGTTTCGTCACCGCTGCCGCAGCGCGTATGAACAGCAAGAAATAAGCGCAATAAATATGCCAAACACCCCTATGACCCGCAAGAGCCATAGGGGTGTTTTTGCGTATAAAGGAGCGGCGGGAGCAAGCCCCCGCCCTACGGTAGGGGCGGCAATCTGCCGCCCGCAAAAAACAGGGAACGGTACACACCGTTCCCTGTTTCCATTTTTATACCCATTTATCTGTTTATTTCTGCACGGCAGACACAACGCCCTCTGCCAAACCGGCAAGGCCTTGAATTTCCGACGGAATGATGATCTTGGTGGCCTGACCGTCGGCAGCCTTGGAGAACGCCTCCAGCGCTTTCAGCTTAATCACCGCATCACCGGCGTTGGCCTCATTGAGCAGGCGAATGGCATCTGCGGTGGCCTTTTGCACCGCCTCAATGGCCGCAGCCTCACCCTCGGCCTCGCGAATTTTCGCTTCTTTCACAGCCTCGGCGTGAAGAATGGCCGCCTGCTTTTCTGCTTCTGCTTCCAGAATCTTGGACTCCTTGTGTCCCTCGGCCACCAAAATACGGCTCTGCTTCTCGCCCTCGGCGGTCAAGATGGCCTCGCGGCGCTGGCGCTCCGCTTTCATCTGCTTCTCCATAGCGTCCTGAATTTCCCGGGGCGGGATAATGTTTTTCAACTCCACCCGGTTCACCTTAATACCCCAGGGGTCCGTGGCCTCGTCCAAAATCACCCGGATCTTGGTGTTGATGGTGTCGCGGGAAGTGAGGGTGCTGTCCAGCTCCATCTCGCCGATAATATTACGCAGCGTGGTGGCAGACAGGTTCTCAATGGCAGAAATGGGGCTTTCCACACCGTAGGTGTACAGCTTGGGGTCCGTGATCTGGAAGAACACCACCGTGTCAATCTGCATGGTCACATTGTCCTTGGTGATCACCGCCTGCGGCTTAAAATCAACGACCTGCTCCTTAAGAGAAACGGTCTTGGCAATCCGGTCAATGAACGGAATTTTTACATGCAGACCGGTCTGCCAGGTGGCGTAGAAAGTGCCCAGCCGCTCCAAAACGAATGCCTTGGACTGGGGCACTACACGAATGTTGGCCAGCACCAGCGCAATCAGCGCCAGAATGACCACAGCTAAAATGATCCACTTTAACATACAAATTCTCCTTTTCTTTCATTCTATATAGATAAAAATGGATAACAAAATTAAACCTTGCCCACCGGAGTTTTGGCCGGGCGTACCATCAGCTTCACGCCCTCAATGCGATCCACCACCACCGTGGTTCCGGCGGCAATGGGCGCGCCGTCCGTACTGCGGGCAGACCACACACTGCCGCACACTCTCACCTGTCCGGTGGCGGCTAAATTGTCAATATCTTCCAGAACCACGCCGGTTCGGCCAACGCAGCGGTCCGCGTTGGTGGCCTGAATACGGGGGCGCAGATATTTCTTAACCAGCGGTTTGGTGACCAGCAGCGCCACCACGGATACCGCCACAAACAGCACCCCCTGGAGCCAGACAGCCCCACCGCAGGCTGCCGCAACAGCCGCAGCCACCGCGCCCAGCACAAACCAAATGGACACCAGTTGGGCGGTAATCCCCTCCAGCACGCCAAATACTACGGCGGCAAGAATCCATATATACAGCATTTGCATGGGTTGCAACCTCCTCTCGGTGCAAAAAGCGGTAAATCGCCCCGATTTTCTGCTCTCAGTATAGCATACGCTACACCCCTTTGCAATACACATTCCATTTTAATCGACGCGTGCCCAGCAGGGGAAAAATCCCTCCACCGCCTACGGCGGTCCCCCTCCCTTTACAAGGGAGGCAAATCGGTTACATCATTTATGGCTCCCT
>ERZ791849.670-NODE-670-length-10194-cov-6.29253_pt1 | contig 10194 bp, 10 predicted proteins | sample MGYA00510288_ERZ791849 | MGnify/ENA primary metagenome ERZ791849 (study PRJEB30046, sample SAMN00715262) | human gut metagenome | study: EMG produced TPA metagenomics assembly of the A metagenome-wide association study of gut microbiota in type 2...
CCGTTGCCAAAAATCTATAAAAATATAAAAATTTGTTTATTTCCTTCTTCATTGAATCCGATTTTGCCGTAGCTACTTTCGTTTGATATGATTCTCCAAAGGCTTAAATTCGGATACAACGAATCCTACATATTAGCATTTTCTTGCTTGTGAAACTATGCTAATTTATACATAGATAAATTTAGTGAAGCATTTAAATCCCTATCAATTACTGCTCCACAATGTGGACATCTATAAACTCTATCTTTTAGTTTTAAATCTTTCTTTATAAATCCACACTTGCTACAAGTTTTTGATGATGGATAAAATCTATCCACTACTACTAATTCAATTCCATTTAATTCAGATTTATATGTTATATACTGTCTAAATTTATGAAAACATTGTTTTTTTACTGAATCAGATAAATGTTTATTTTTCATCATTCCAGAAACATTCAAATCTTCTATTACAATTCTATATGGTTTGGTTTTCACTATACTTGTTGTAACTTGATGAATATAATTGTTTCTAATATTAGCTAATTTTCTATATATTAGTTTTGTTGTATTCTCTAATTTTTTTATATTTTTAGTTTTGATAAATTGGCAACGTTCACCTCCTTCTTTTTTGATTTTATTTATTTCATATTTTCTACTTATTTGTCTTTGCTTTTGTTTTAATCTTTTTTCTAATTTTTTTACTTTTTTAGTCTTATTAATGTTTTTAAATACTTTTCCATCTGAACAAATAGCCAACTCTTTCAATCCTAAATCTATACCTAATGAAATATTTGTTAATTCTTCTTGTTTTTTATCTACCTCTATTCCAACAGATAGATACCAATATTTATTATCATAAGTTATTCTAGGATTATTATATTTAACATTAATTGGTATTTGTTCATTTATTTTTATCCAACCTACTTTTTCAATTAAAACTTTTTTCTTTTTAACTTTTAATTTTATCGGGTCGTTATAAAAACTAGGTTTACTTTTTTTCTTACTTTTAAATTTGGGTTTGTTAGCTAAGCTTTTAAAAAATCTTTTATAAGCCTTACAAGCATCTTTTACAGATTGTTTAGTGATATTATTTGATACTTCACTTAACCAAGTTAATTCAGATTTTTTAAGTTGAGTTAATTCTTTTCTGATAACTCCGTCGTTAATAAATTTACCACCATTTTTATAATTTTCTTCCTGTTTTGCGAGAGTATAATTATAGATGAATCTAGCAGTTCCTACAGATTGCCACAGTTTTTGTTCTTGCTCTTTTGTTGGATAAATTCTAACTTTTTTCGCAAGTATCATCTTCTATTAACTCCTTAATCATTTTTTTAGCTTTATTAGCTCTTCTTTTTCCTTGAAGTCTACAACTAAATACAGTAACTATTTGAATTAAATCTTCTACTAACTCTTGTTCTTCAGTTCTCTCTGTATTATCAATAATTTCAATTGTTGTTCCATATTTTTCACAAAGATTTTCTATCAATTCATATCCAAATCTAATTAATCTATCTTTATAAAGAATTACTACTTTCTCAATCTCTGAATTAGTAATCATATCAATTAATTGATTCAGTCCTTTTTTATTATAGTTAATTCCGCTTCCAATATCCGTTATTATCTCAAATTGATAACCTTTTGCAATCATATATGTCCTTACATTTTCAATTTGCCTTTCAAGGTCATCTTTTTGCTTAGTTGAACTAACTCTGCAATAACCAACAATTTTTTTATTTATTTTAGTTTTTATCTTCAAACCTAAAAAATTATTAAGTTGTTCTTGAGAATAATATCTTGTACCACCAGTAGTTACATAAGCAGGTTTAAAAGTATTATTTTTATCCCAATTTCTAAGAGTTTGAATTGTTTTCCCTATTTTGTCTGCAAATTCTCCTATTGAGTAATATTTCATATTATCACCTCAATAGTATTATATCATAATCTTTAAATAATTTATAGATTTTTATATAAAATTATATATTATTTATAACAGCTTTAAGCCTCCATCATTGATTATCTATATTATAACATATAAAAACAGCCACAAATTACAACAAAAAAGATAGGTAGATAAAAAATCCACCTATCTTTTTAACTCCAATATTTTACAAAAAACTTCTATATTTACATATTCAATTCTTGCAAATATCTTGATAAAGCATCCTGCCATGCAGGTAATCTATTAAATCCTGCTTCATCTAAACAAATTTTGCTCATTCTTGAATTATGTGGTCGTATAGCTTTTGTTGGAAATGCTGTTGATGGTACTGGCTTTACATTTATCTTTATATCTGCTTGTTTAAATATTTCACAAGCAAAATCATACCATGAACATATCCCTTCATTTGTAGCATGATAAACACCATATTTATCAGATAATGCCATATCACAAAGTAATTTTGCTAAATCCACTGTATAAGTTGGTGAACCTATTTGGTCATTAACTACAGTTAATTTATCATGAGTTTTAGCTAAATTAAGCATAGTCTTGATAAAATTCTTACCGTTACTGCCAAATACCCAAGAAATACGCACAATAAAATATTTATCTAAAATCTCTTGTACAGCTAATTCTCCATCAAGTTTAGATTTCCCATAAACATTTTGTGGTGCTTTTTCATCATTTACTTCATAAAAATCTTCACCACTATCTGCAAATACATAATCTGTACTGATATAAATCATCTTAGCATCAATTTCTTTACATACTTTTGCTAATTCTTTAGTTGCTAAATGATTTATTTGATCACAAAGTTCTACTTCATCTTCTGCCTTATCTACTGCTGTATAAGCTGCACAATGAATTACTACATCTGGTTTATATTCTCTAACAAAAGCTCGCATTTTTTCTGTATCTGTCAAAGAAAATTCCTTTCTTGTTGTACCAATACATTCTATGTTTCTAGCTTTTAATTCACGCACTACATCAAAACCTAATTGACCTGTATAACCTGTTACTAAAACCTTCACTAAAAATCACTCCTTACAAAGAAAGAGAGCCTAAGCTCTCTTTTTATTTATCTATTTTTATACATCTTATCATAATAATCTTTGTATTCACCACTGATGATTTTTTCCCACCAAGATTTATGTGTTAAATACCAATCAATAGTTTTCTTAATACCATCATCAAATTTAGTAGCAGGAAGCCAACCAAGTTCATTATGAATTTTTGTAGGATCTATAGCATATCTACGGTCATGACCTGGTCTATCTGTTACAAATTCAATTAAATCCTCACTTTTGCCAAGTTCTTTAATAATTGTTTTCACAACTTCTAAATTAGTGCGTTCATTATGACCACCAATATTATATACTTCACCAATTTTTCCTTTGCGAATGATCAAATCTATAGCAGAGCAATGATCTTCTACATAGAGCCAATCACGTACATTTTCGCCTTTACCATACACTGGCAATTTTTTATCATTTAAAGCATTTGCTATCATGAGTGGAATTAATTTTTCAGGGAAGTGATATGGTCCATAGTTATTTGAACAGCGAGAAATAGTCACAGGTAATTTATAAGTACGATAATATGCCTGCACTAATAAATCTGCTGAAGCTTTTGAAGCTGAATATGGACTAGATGTATGCAGTGGTGTTGTTTCCGTAAAGAATAAATCTGGTCGATCAAGTGGCAAATCTCCATAAACTTCATCTGTAGATACTTGGTGATAGCGGATATTACCATATTTACGGCAAGCATCCATAAGTACACTTGTACCGATTACATTTGTCTGTAAAAAGATTTCTGGATTTTCAATAGATCTATCCACATGAGATTCTGCTGCAAAATTTACTACAACATCAGGCTTTTCACTTGCAAATAATTCATCAACAAAAACTCTATCAGCAATATCTCCTTTAACAAATTTAAATTTAGGATTTTTCATTGCTACTTCTAATGTTTCTAAATTGCCAGCATAAGTCAACTTATCTAAACAGATTACTTCATCATTTGGATAATTATCTAATTCATAATAAACAAAATTACTACCAATAAATCCTGCTCCACCAGTTACTAATATTTTCATTATTTATCTTCCCCATAATTAAATACATATTTTTTATAAATAGAACTATTCCCATAAAAAAAGATAAGTGGAAACATCCACCTATCTTTTAAGTTTATTTTTTAATATATTTATTTATGGTTTTCCACAAATGTACAAATTCTATCAATTATTTTATCTAAAGCTTCTTTATTTAATCCATGATGACAGCCTACATAAAAACCATTTTTATTTATCCATTGTGCTACTGGATAATTTTTTTCAATGTCGCCAAATAAATCTTTATATATTGGTTGATTTAATAATGGCAACATTGGTCTTGTTTCTATATTTTCTTTTTCCAAATAATGCGTTATTTCATCTTTTGTAAACTTAGCACCATCTTTTACTACTAATGGATACATCATGAAAGAATGATCTACATAATCTGGATAATATGGCAGTTGAATTACATCTTCAATTTTATTTTTAAAAGCTTCTGTTAAATATCTAGCATTAGTTTTTCTAGTATTCATTATCAAATCTTTATTTTCTAATTGTGCTACACCTAAAGCTCCTTCAAGTTCACCAATTCTATAACTATAGCCTAAACGAACCATCATAAATCTTTTATCCATTTCTGTTTGCATACGTAATTTACAAACTTGCTTAGGATTTGACGCTATACATGTTTCACATGTACAAGCTCTTCCGTGTGCTATCAAAGAACGAGATATCTCTGCTAGTTCTGTATCATCTGTTGTTATAACTCCACCTATTCCTGTTGTAATAGTATGAGCTACATACGTACTTGACCCTGCAATGTCACTAAAACTTGCAACTGGTCTGCCTTTATATGTTGCAAAATGTGCTTCTGCACAATCTTCTAGAATTTTTAAATTATATTTTTTAGCAATCTCTATAATTGGATCCATTTCACAAGGTTGACCAAATGTATGCACTGGCATAATTGCTACTGTTTTATCAGTAATCTTTTCTTCTATCAAGTTAGGATCAATATTGTATGTTCTAGAATCTACATCTACAAACACAGGTTTTAATCCTGCATGTAAACATGCATTTGATGTTGCAATAAATGTAATTGCTGGTACCAAAACCTCACTATCTTTAGCCCATTTATATTTTTCTTTTAAAGCCTCTAATCCTACATGTAATGCAGATGTCCCACTATTACAAGCTATGCCATATCGTTGATTATGCATTTTAGCAAATGTAGTTTCAAATTTGTGCACAAATGAACCTGGTGATAATCTTCCTGAATCTAAAGCCATATTTACATATTTTTTTTCTAAATCTGTAACTAAAGCATATCCTACGCCTATTTTATCCATAATAATAATTTTCTCCTTATTTATTTTCTTGAATTAATAAACCAATTATATGATTTCTCAATTCCTTCTTTTAAAGATATTTTATGTTTCCATCCTAATTCATGTATTTTCTTAGAATCCAATAATTTCCTTGGATTACCATCTGGTTTAGTTGTATCATATATTATATTACCATTATAACCAACTATATCTTTAATAATATTTGCTAACTCTCTTATAGATACTTCTTCTCCTGTCCCTATATTTATATGTTCTTCATCTTCATATTTATCCATCAAAAATAAACAAGCTTCGGCTAAATCATCAACATATAAAAATTCACGCAATGGACTTCCTGTTCCCCATAAAACCACTTCTTTTTGATTATTTATTTTTGCTTCATAAAATTTTCTAATCATTGCAGGAATAACATGTGAAGCATGTAAATCAAAATTATCATTTTCTCCATATATATTTGTAGGCATACAACTAATAAATGGAGCATTATACTGTTTTTTGTATAACTTACACAATTCTAAGGCTACTATCTTACCAATAGCATATCCTTCATTTGTTGGTTCTGGCTTACCAGATAAAAATTCATCTTCGCACATTGGTTGTCTAGCATTTCTAGGATATATACAAGAACTTCCTAACACTAATAATTTTTTTACACCAAATTCATATGCCGATTGAATAATATTAGCATTAATCATCATATTTATATATAATAAATCTGCTGGATGTTCTCTATTTTCTTGAATACCACCAACTTTTGCAGCTGCTATAAATACATAATCTGGTTTTTCTTTACTAAAAAAAGCTTTCACTAAAGCTTGATTGGTTAAATCTAACTCTTTATGTGTCTTTGTTATAATATTAGTAAAACCTTGCTTTTTTAAAGCTCTAACAATAGCAGATCCAACCATTCCTGTATGACCTGCAACATATACTTTATCTCTATAATTCATTAATCTTTTCCTTTATATTTTCATTTATGCCTAACATCATTTGTCTCAAGCCAGTATTAATATCATACATTTGTTTCCAACCTAATGATTTTAACTTATCACTATTTATCTTAGAAAAATTTATTTCTTTATTATTTTTAAAATAATAATCATCTTTTTTCAAGATTATTTTTGACTTTGTATCTATCGCTTCAATCATTATTTTTAACATATCATACATATTCACTTGTTCTTTAGCAGATATATTATATACACCATCTGGCAAAGGCTTACCATTTAATAATATATATATAAGTCCAGAAACAACATCTGCTACATATGTATACTGTAGCAAAGCTTCATCTTCAAAGACTTCTATATCTTTATTTTTTAAAATTTGTTTTATAAATCTAGGTAAAGCTCTATTATCATTTTTTAAATCATACATTAATCCATAAGTATATGGTATTCTAGCAATATTTACATTAACATTATATTGCCTATGATAAGCCACACACAACTGTTCTGTTAACCTTTTTGATTCTGAATATGAACTTCTTTCTAGCAAAGGATTTATATATCCATAATCATTTTCTCTTATTTCATGTACTCCTACATTACCATAAATTGCAACTGAGCTTAAAAATATAACTTTTGTTGATATATTTTCCCTAGCATAATCTAAAACATTTTTCATACCATAAACATTTGGTAAAATTGTATCCACAGGTGTTTCTAAAAAAAACTTTGTTGCTGCTGGACTCGCTCCATGTATAATATAATCAAAATGTATTTTCTTTGGTATTTCTTTTATTAAATCGAAATTTATTAGAAATACATCTTTTTTATCTAAAATATTACTATGTTTCTCTTTTAAATTTTTTAAATTTCTTCCATGTAGATATAATTTTATGCCTAATTCATACTTTAAATTTAAAGCTACCAAAAACTCAGACATATATGACAAAATATTACCTGTAGAACCAATCAATAAAATTGATTTATCCTTCAATTGTGAAAAACAATTTATATGTTTTTCACATATTTTTTCCATATCTTTATAAATTACTTTATTCATAATAACTAATATTCCTTTAATTCTTTAAATGCCTTTTCTATATCCTCACTTGATTTTGGCATATAACCATGCATTAATGGTTTATTATATAAATATTCAAGACCTTTACCTTTTATTGTATTTGCAATAATACATGTTGGTTTTCTATTTTTTTTATAAATAGATTCTTTTAATACTGGAATTAATTCCTCATAGGAATGACCATCTATTTCTTTTACATTCCAATTAAAAGCTTCCCATTTTGCCTTGAAAGGTTCTAATGATACCATATTCTCTGTAAAATCAGCACATCCTAACCTATTTCTATCTACTATTACTATTAAATTATTCAAATTATAAGAACTTGCATACATAATAGCTTCCCAAATAGATCCTTCACAACATTCAGCATCTCCTAAAATACAAAAAGTATTATAAGTTTGTTTATTTAATTTAGCTCCAATAGCTAATCCTACAGCTAATCCTAAACCTTGCCCTAAAGAACCACCATAAAAATCAAACCCCGGTAAAAATAACTTTTTTAAATTAGTATAATTTCCACCTATTCTTAAATTATTTTCTAATTCTTTATCATCTATTAATCCAATATCTTCAAATATAGGAAATAACATTCCTGCACCATGACCTTTGCTAATTACCAGTCTATCTCTATCTATCCAATCTGGATCATCTTTTTTATATTTTAAAATTTCATAATATAAAGCAATAGATATTTCAGTCATAGAAAAAGCTGTTGTTACATGCCCAAAACCTAATTTAGTAAAAACTTCTAAAAATCGCTTTCTCATTTTATATGATTTTTGATATAGCTCTTTATAGTTATTACTCAATTTATACAACTCCTTTGTAATTTTGCCAATAACTATTAATTTTTTCTAATAACTGTCGTTCTGTTAATCCAATTTCCTTATACCAATATTCTCTATTAATAATTTTATCTGCTATCCTATCATTTTTTTCTAAACTTAATCTTTTTACTGGTTTATTTAATTGATTATCTGATAGTATTTCTAAAATCATACTACCTAAGCCACCTATTTTTACATTATCTTCAATAGTTATAATTAATTTACATTTTTGTATTTCATTTATAAGTGCCTTTTCATCTACAGGCAAACAAAAACAATCTATTAATTTATATCTTATATCTTTTAATTTCAATTCATCTTCTATTTTACGAATTTTATTAACAAAAATACCATTAGTAATTATTGCAATATCACTACCCGTAGATTTAACCACAAAACCTTTTTCTAACTCAATTTGATTAGAATCATAATATTTATCATGTATATATTTATCAAACCTTATAAATGTAGGCTTAAAAGATCTTACTATATCTTGTGCAAAACTTTTAGAAATTATTTCATCCGAAGGATTTACAATTCTTATATTAGATAATGTTCTTACCATTGCTATATCTTCTATTGGCATATGAGTATATCCACATTCAGCTGAACAACTACCTGCATTTAAAGCCACCACTGTTAATGGTATATTCATATCTTGCATAAATACTCTCATTTGATCAAAAGCTCTTGTTACCGGAAATGGATTCAAACCCCATGCAATAACATGCTTCCCTGTTAAAGCAATTCCACTTGCTACTGATAATAAATTCTGTTCAGCTATGCCTATATTAATAAATCTATGCGGAAAGTCCTTTCTAAAATCATCTAAACTAGGAGCTCCTAAATCAGCAGAAACAATAACTATATCCTCACCGTTTTTTACTAATTTATATATCTCTGAAAAATAAGCATCTCTTACATTCATAAATATCTGACTCCTTTTTAAACATTTTCTAAATCAGATTTTACCATCATAGATACTAATTCTTTAAAGCTTACTTTACGTTTCCAACCCAATTCTTTTTCGGCTTTAGTAGCATCACCCCATAATAAATCAACTTCTGCGGGTCTAAAAAATCTTTTATCTATATCTACTAAAAGTCTTCCTGTTATACTATCATAGCCTTTTTCTTCTATACCTATACCTTCCCATCTAATTTCAATTCCTACTTCTGCAAAAGCTAATTCTACAAATTCTCTCACAGTATGTGTTTCATTAGAAGCTAATACATAATCATCTGGTTTATCTTGTTGAAGCATTAGCCACATACCTTCAACATAATCTCCAGCAAATCCCCAATCACGTTTTGCATTTAAATTGCCTAAAGTAAGTTTTTCTTGTTTACCTTTATAAATTCTAGCTACGGCTTGAGTTATTTTTCTAGTTACAAAATTTTCACCTCGTCTTGGTGATTCATGATTAAACAGTACACCATTACATGCAAATAAATTATATGATTCACGATAATTTTTTGTTATCCAATATCCATATAATTTAGCTACACCATATGGGCTTTTTGGATAAAATGGAGTTTTTTCACTTTGAGGAGCAGTTTCTGGTAACCCACCAAATAATTCTGATGTAGATGCTTGATAAAATTTACATTTAATGCCACTTTGCACAATAGCATCCAATAATCGAATTGTCCCTACACCTGTTGCCTCTGCTGTGTATTCAGGAACTTCAAAAGATACTGCTACATGTGATTGAGCACCTAAATTATATACTTCTGTTGGTTTTATAGTTAAAACTAATTTTAATAAATTATATGAATCCGTTAAATCTCCATAATGTAAAAATAACTTATTCTTATAATCTGGATTTTTTCTCAAATGATCTATTCTTTCTGTATTAATTGTACTCTGTCTACGCTTAATACCATGAACTTCATATCCCTTTTTCAATAAGAATTCTGCTAAATATGAACCATCTTGTCCTGTAATACCTGTAATTAAAGCTATATTTTTCATAAAATTAATCCTTCCTTTTTATTTTATTAAAAAT
>ERZ791849.685-NODE-685-length-10047-cov-96.6408_pt1 | contig 10047 bp, 5 predicted proteins | sample MGYA00510288_ERZ791849 | MGnify/ENA primary metagenome ERZ791849 (study PRJEB30046, sample SAMN00715262) | human gut metagenome | study: EMG produced TPA metagenomics assembly of the A metagenome-wide association study of gut microbiota in type 2...
GTAACTTCACAGTAAACTTAAAAGGCAAAAGCAAGAAACTGAAGATTTCATACATTGGTATGAAAGCTAAGGAAGTAAGCGTTGCAGGTAAAGAATCAATCGATGTAAAGCTTGAGGATGACAACACCACCCTCAACGATGTCGTAGTAATCGGTTATGGTACGATGAAGAAGAAGGACCTTACTGGTTCTGTGGCTTCCATCGGTTCCAAAGAGCTTGCAGACATCCCTGTCTCAAGTGTAGGCGAGGCCATGACTGGTAAGCTTGCCGGTGTAAGCATCACAACTACAGAAGGTTCGCCTGATGCAGACATCAAGATCCGCGTGCGTGGTGGTGGTTCTCTTTCACAGGATAACTCTCCTCTCTACATCGTTGACGGCTTCCCTGTAAGTTCTATTAGCGATATCGCTCCAAGCGAAATCGAGACTATCGACGTATTGAAGGATGCCTCTTCAACAGCTATCTATGGTGCCCGTGGTGCCAATGGTGTTATCATTGTTACTACTAAGAGTGGTAAGGAGGGTAAGACTCAGGTGAGCTTTGGTGCATCTTTAGGTTTCAAGAAGATGGCTAAGGAGACCAAGGTTATGGATCCTTACAACTACGCTCTCTATCAGTATGAAGTAGGTAACACTGAGTATGGTGACTACGATGATATGGGAATTTGGAAGTCTGTAAAGGGTAACAACTGGCAGGACGACCTCTTCGGCCGCACAGGCTTGCAGCAGATTTACAACGTAGCTGTAAATGGTGGTACCAAGGAGACAAAGTACAACATCAGCTATGCCCGTACTGACGACAAGAGCATCATGAAGGCTTCTGACTATACCAAGGACAATATCAACGCTAAGCTCAACAGTAAGTTGAACAAATGGTTGACATTGGACTTCAATGCTCGTTTGGCTTATACCAAGATTAATGGTTTGGGGTCTGGTGCTGATACCAACGAGAACAATGCCTCTAACTCTATTGTAGCCAAGACAGTTACATTCCGCCCAGTAGATCCTCTGTTCATCAGCGGCGATGACGATGATGAAAGCTCAAACAGCACAGAGGCTAGTCCTACACAGCGTATGGATGATACCTACAAACAGCAGCGCCGTTTCCGTCAGAACTACAATGCCGGCTTGAACTGGAAGCCATTCAAGGGCATCACCTTCCGCTCTGAATTTGGTTACTCCTGGAGCTATGAGAAGACAGAACAAGCTTGGGGTACATACGCATCACGCAACTCTAAGTTCGGTTACTCAGGTCAGCCACAGACTCAGCTTATACGCAAGGACAACAAGAACTGGCGTAATGCCAATACCTTGACATACGATACAAAGAACGCCCTGCTGAAGGGTGACAAGCTCAATGTACTCGTAGGTCAGGAGTGGTCGTCATCTCAGGATGAGAGCTACACCTCTACAACCGTAGCCTTCCCTACTACTTTCGGTGTCAAGGAAGCTTTGGCTAACCAGCGTGCCGGTACAGCTCTCCCTAACGTTAACACCATCGGCCGTAAGGACAACCTCTTGTCTTACTTCGGCCGTATCAACTACTCTTACGCTGAGAAATATCTCTTCACAGCTACTTTCCGTGCCGATGCATCTTCTAAGTTTGCTGCAGGCAACCGATGGGGTTACTTCCCATCAGCAGCTTTCGCATGGCGTGTAAGCGAGGAGGAGTTCATGAAGAGTACAGCCAGCTGGTTATCAAACTTGAAGTTCCGTCTCTCCTATGGTACTGCAGGTAACAACCGTATCAAGAGTGGTTTGATTGATGCAACTTACTCATTGTCTGATGCTACTGCAAAATTGCCATTCTTCGATGGCAAATTCACTACCATGCTGGAGCACAAGACTTTGTCTAATCCAAACCTGAAGTGGGAAACAACCATCACCCGTGACCTCGGTCTCGACTTCGGCTTCTTCAACAGTCGTATCAATGGTACCCTCGACTTCTATTGGAATACAACCAAGGACTTGCTGATGCAGACCAACATCCCATCTATTTCGGGATATGCTAACCAGTATCAGAACTTCGGTCAGACCTCCAACAAGGGTTTCGAGTTCACCATCAATGCTGACATCATCAACAAGAAGGACTTCACACTCGGTTTCACTGGCAACATCTCTTACAACCGCAACAAAATAGACAAGCTGAACAGCCAGGCTGAATTCCAGAAGTATGAGTGGGCAGGTTCTCTCTGCAATGACAACCAGAACTTCCGAATCGTAGAAGGTGGCCGACTCGGCGAGGTTTGGGGTTACAAGATGAACGGTTTCTATACTGTTTATAACCCAGAGACAGGCACAGGCGACTTGAAGTGGAACGGTACAGCTTGGCAGTTGGCAGATGCCAGCATCGCAAATACCGTAGGTACCATCGGTGGAACATTGGCTCCAGGTGCCATCAAGTTGGAGGCAGACGAGAACGGCAAGGCTATCAAGCAGCGCTTGGGTAACACCATCGCACCTTGGACAGGTGGTTTCGGTTTCAACGCAACCTTCCATGGCTTCGATGCATCTGTATTCTGCAACTACTCATTCGGCAACAAGATTGTAAATGGTACCAAGTTGGCTTCTAGCTTCTATCAGGGTTCTCGCAAGGGCTACAACCTGAACAACGACTTCATCAACCGCTATACATGCGTTGATCCAGCCACAGGTGTCAACCTGACAAAGCCTTCTTCAACTGTCATCGCTCAATATGGCGGTATTGAGAATATCTACAACACCCTGAATGCCATCAATGCCAACGCAAGCGTATTCAACCCTTGTGTAACAGGTACCATGTCTATCACAGACTATGCTGTAGAGGACGGTTCATTCCTCCGTTTGCAGACATTGACATTGGGTTATACCTTGCCAAAGTACCTTATCAAGAAGGTAAACTTGAGCAACGTACGTTTCTATGCGACAGCCTATAACCTGTTAACCATCACAGGCTACTCAGGTTCTGACCCAGAGACAGATACAAGTTCAAAGAAGAATCCAATGTGCCCAGGTATCGACTATGCAGCTTATCCAAAGAGCCGCTCATTCGTATTTGGTGTGAACGTTTCATTCTAATTCAAGGGAGGATATAACAATGAATAATAAGAATATTTTTAAAGCATTATTGATAAGCGGATTGTTGCTCGGTACAACAACATCATGTAGTGACTTCCTCGACCAGCAGTCACCTTCGGAGCACACTCCTGATGCAGTAGCAACTTCACCATACTATACAAGTCTTGTATTAAACAAGGCATACGGTGAACTGACAGAAGAGGGTATCTACGGACAGTTGATGGGTATCACCCTCGGTACCAACTCAGATATAGAGCTGATAGATGGTCAGGACGCATCTACCACTTCACAGACCAACAGTGAGCGTGGTGCCTGCAACTTCAACATGGTACCTGGTAGCTGGTCTAAGATTCAGACCACCTGGGACAAGCTTTACGAGGGTATCGAATACAGCAACAATGTAATCGAGCTCGTAAACAACTTCGACACACAGAGTGGCAATGAAACCAAGAGCAACATCAAACTGATGCATCGCTACCGTGCCGAGGCTATCACAGTAAGAGCGCTCCTCTACTTCAACCTGGTAAGAAACTTCGGTGACGTGCCAATGAAGCTGGAAGGAACTAAGACAGACTTGAGCAACATCTACGTAGGCAAGACTGACCGTGATGAAATCATGGACAGCATGATCGTAGAGTTGGAGCGAGCTATCCCAGACCTTTGCTGGGTAGGCGAGAACTCATATACCACAGAGCGCATCACTAAGGGCTATGCTCACGGCTTGCTCGCACAGATTGCCTTGCAGCGTGCAGGATGGGCTATCCGCGAAAGTCAGAAAGACGGATATGAGACTGCTACAGAGAATAGCGACCCAACCTATCCTACACAGCGTCCAGGTGCAGCTGAGCGTACCAAGTATTATCAGTTGGCACAGACTCACCTCAACGAAATCATCGGCAAGGGCATTCACCAGTTGAACCCAAGCTATGAGAACGAGTGGTATCTCATCAACCAGAACAAGCTTGATGACAAGTACTACGAGAACCTCTTCGAGGTAGCACTGGGTGTTAACAGAAGTGGTGAGTTAGGCTATACCATCGGTGTTCGCATCAATGGCTCTTCTTCACGCTACGGTAAGAAGGGGAACTCATCTGGTAAGGTTAAGATGACAGCTCCTCTCTTCTGGTCATACGACCACAAGGACCAACGTCGTGACATCACGTGCGTTCCTTATACCCTGAAAGAGACTGATGGCGTAATGAAAGAGTCATTCGACAAGAACGCACCATTCGGTATCTACTGCGGTAAGTGGGATATCCGTAAGATGAGCGAGGAATGGCGCCAGGCTGCCCTGGGTAGTACAGAAAAGGTTTGTACAGGTATCAACTTCGTTACACTCCGCTACTCTCAGGTTCTCTTGATGTACGCAGAAGTAATGAACGAGCTTAACGGCAATCCTGATGCTACCACAGGTGGCGTGAATGGTTTGAGTGCCCGCGATGCTCTCGGCATGGTACATGAGCGTGCTTTCGCTGATGCCAACAAGGCTGAAGCTAAGGCATACGTTGCAGGTATTTCTTCAGACAAGGATGCATTCTTCAATGCCATCGTTGACGAGAACGCCTGGGAGTTTGCCGGTGAGTGCGTACGTAAATATGAGTTGGAGCGCTGGAACCTCCTGAGCAAGAAGATTGACCAGTTCAAGGCTGATTACGAGGCTCAGCTCAATGAGTATCCTACTAAGCTCTATTACAAGACCATCAAGACTGCTACAGATGAAAAGATTGATATGAATTCTGTATGCTGGTATGAGGCTCCTGAGAACACTGCTGGCTACGAGAGTGTAACCTGGTGGGGTGCTGAGGTAACCGATAAAGACCAGAAGAATCTGAAAGGTAAACTGCCATTCATCAGTTCATATCTCAATACAACTGTAAAGAATCGCTACCTCTTCCCTATTGCGACATCAAGTATCGCCGATTCACAGGGCAAGTTGAGTAATTCTTATGGTTATTAATAAGCGATTGCTATAGAAAAGCAATTCATCAAACATTCTAATAAAAGATAAAATTTGAATAATAATGAATTTATCTAAAATTAATAAAAGCGCAATCTCTGGAGCATTCATGCTCCTGGGATTTGCCTCATTGACATCTTGTACCGATGACAATGACTGGAGTGTTGACGCTAGCTACGACCGCTTGTTCCACTCTATCGAACTTTCGGTTACTCCTCTGGACGACCGTGCTGAGGTGAGCTTCAAGAAGATGCCAAACACTGACTATTACATCGTTGAGTACAGTACAGACTCTCTCTACAACGATATTCCTATGGGCGGCACCGAACATAGCGTTGTTGACTCTTCATTTGTAGATACTCCTGACAGCATCTACAATCTGGATGGAAACACAGAGTACTACATCCGTATAAAGGGCCGCAGTTTAGACGGAAAGTCTTCTAACTGGAGATACTTGGATAAGTTTAAGTTCAAGACCAAGGCAGAACAGATTATCACAGGCGTTGATGTAACATCAAGCACTGCTACCGTCAGCTTCATTGCTGGTAAGACCATCGATGCAGTTTACTATTACAAGAGTTCAGAAGATTCTACCAAGGTTGACTTCACTGCCGAGGACGTAGCAGCCGGTAAGCTGACCATCACTGGCTTGAAGGCTAACTCTTCATACAAGGTGAAGTTGTGGAACAAGGAGAACCTGAGAGGTACTTACTCATTCAAGACTACAGAAGCTTACCCAGAAGGCTATGATGTCATGACTCTTGCCGAGGGTGAGGACTTGGGTACCATCTTGAAGGAAGCTACATCAGACAAGGTTGTCATTGTGATGCCAAAGAATGCAACTTACCAGATGACAAGTTCTGAAACAGGCGAACAGAAGGGACTCACTATCCCAGCCAACATCAAGAGCATCTACTTCTGGGGAGCATCTGGCGCCGTTTCTACATGGAAGGTAAAGGAAATCAAGATTGAGGGCGCTAAAGACCTCATCCGTTTCTACAACCTTAACTTGGAGAACAAGGACAACAGCGCAGACTACATCATCAACTTGAACAAGAACGATAACATCGGTTCTATTCAGTTCGACAAGTGTAATATCAAGAATACCCGTGGTATTATCCGTCTGCAGAAGGGAATAAAACCTGCCATCGGTAGCATCAACTTCAACAACTGCTTAATCAATAAGATCGGTTCTTATGGTGTGTTGGCAGCAGGTAAAGATGCTCCAGAGGCACAGTTGGAAACAGTAAACCTCACCAACTCTACCATCACTAATCTCTCAGCAGGTTCTATGATTGCTGTAGCCAACAGCATGACAAAGGTAAATGTAGATCACTGTACATTGTATGACGCAGTTGTGGGCAGTAAGTATCTCATCGATACCAACAAGAACAACAATATTGTTCCTAACTTTAGCAACACCCTCATCGGTCAGAGTGCAGCGTTGGCAGATGCAACTGCAACAAGTTACAAGAACGCTCCATTCGTTGATGTATATTATACCAATGAATACACTTGGAAGTCAAAGTTGCATATTGGAGATCCTGCAGATATTTCATCTGCAGAACTTTGGGTATCACCTTCAACAGGTAATTTCACTATCCAAGACAAATACCAGAGTAAGTATGGTAACTTCGGCGACCCACGCTGGATTGTACAGTAATAGTACTTACATCTGATAAATAATATGATTAAAGGTGCAATGTCCTCATCAAAAGTCGGGCATTGCACTTTTTTTATTTTCTCTTATTCTCTATCTCATTTTTACAATTATTTTCTTGGAAGTTACGAAAGAAAAGCGTATCTTTGCAGCGAGAACATAAAAGCGCAAAGATATGGCAAGATACATCAACCCATTCTCAGACTGGTCGTTCAAACGAATCTTCGGCCAGGAATACAGCAAAGACTTGCTAATTGAGTTCTTAAACCAGCTGCTCCTGGGAGAGCAGCATATCACAGATGTGAAGTTTAAGGACAAGGAGATGTTGCCAGAAACAAAAGACCAACGAGGTATCATCTACGACGTCTTTTGCGAAACTGACACAGGTGAGCACATTATCGTTGAAATGCAAAACAGGAGCCAGTCCTATTTCATCGACCGGTCTCTACTATGCATCGAAAACGATAGTAGACCAAGGCATAAAAGGACAATGGGATTATCATCTCACACCTGTTTATGTTATCTGTTTCATGAACTTTGATGTAGATGAAAATACACCTAAGAAGTTCAGAACAGACGTTGTGCTGGCAGACAAGGATAGCGGAGAGGTTTATTCTAACAAAATCCGCTTCATCTACTTGGTAATGCCTCTTTTCAAGAAGAAAGAGGAAGAGTGTACTACGTTTTTAGATTGTTGGATTTATAATTTGAAGCATATGGAGACATTGGAAGAAATGCCTTTCGAGGCTCAGCATAAGATATTCAAGAGACTGGCAGAAATCGCCGACTCCAAGACTCTGACCAAAGAGGAACAGGAGAAATACGACAACAGCATGATGGTCATGTGGGACAATTATGCTGTATATAAGCATGCTGAAGAGAAAGGAATAGAAAAAGGAATAGAAAAAGGTAGAAAAGAAGGCAAAGAAGAAGGCAAAGAAGAAGGTAGAAAAGAGTTTGCTTTGAAGTTGTTGGCGCACAACTTTCCATTAGACGAAATTGCCAATCTCACCGACTTATCTATCGAAGAGATTAAGAAATTGGAACAATAATACTATGCGGGGGACAATGCTCAACACAGAGCATTGTACCTTCTGAGGTTTTCTTTCTTACCAACAAATAATCTATAACTTTGCAAATGGACAAATCATACTTATATTCCAAGATTCGGTTGAACGAAGGAGCATACTTCTTCAAGCAGGGTACAACCAAAATCAAAAGAAATACTATCTGCGAACTCTTTGCGAATGTCTCTGATGAGTGCAAGACCTTAGCTAAAGTAATACGAAAGAAAGAAAATACAAATATGCCTCATTACAAAGAAGCACTCTGCTCTTTGCTAATAGTAAAATCAACCTCTCTCCCATCATTCCTCGGCACAGAAAACGAATCAGAAAATATAAAGAGGCAGCTAACAGAAACTAAACTCGGCTATCTGTTAATAGTAGAAATTGATAAGTATGTTGTCATCATCAAGAAGAACGTAGTCCATGTCAGTTCCTTTATTAACAAGTTAGAAACTATAGATGCCAAAGCTCTCGCAGGATCGTTAGTGACAGACTCTACTGTTTTTCAGCAAATAAAGATGACAAATATGAGTGTTAATGAAAATGGTATGAGAAACAAATCCTATGAAGCAAACAATCTAAAGAATGCCATGCCGACATTTGCCTCCAACCACAACATCGTCACAACCACAAGATTCTCTACCGATAATGATATATGCACCTTAAATATCAGCACTTCAAGGATGGCTAAGTTTGGCAAGGACAAAAAAAATATTGGTGAGTTATTGGAGTGGATTGATGAAATAACTTATTCCATTGACACATATCAGGAGCACACCACATTTTTATCTAAATTCGCTAAGCCTATCTCATGGAAACTACAAGGAGAAAAGCTGACACCGAATTCTTTACTCATAGATGTCTTCTCATTGCAGAATTATATTAATACACTTGATGAGAATAGTATCTATAAAAAGGATAGCAGCAAAAATCCAGAATATGAAGTACTCCCGGAGGACACCATAAAAGAGTGGTTTGAAAAGGTACGTACCTTACCGCTAAATTATGTTGAAGAAGGGGGCAATAAACGTTGGATGCATCAAATAGGTATTGGTCTATCCAAGACACGCACCAGGCTGTCCATCGTTGGTGATGACTATTGGAATAATCTTTATGTAAAAAACAAAGATAAGAAAGGCTATAGCCAACTTTTAAAGATTTTAAACGCCAAAGCTTTCTTCACGGTTAGTTTCGATAGTTGTGAGTACATTTATACAGGAGGTAGACTCTATATGAACGCAAATATCAAAGAAGACTTCGATGCTATTTTGTCAATCATGTCACCAATAAAAGGAATTGACTCTGTAAGCAGCGAAAAAGGAACATATGATAAAAAAGAACCTATAACTATAACGAATTTCAGTCAAAACTGTATGTTTCATGTTGTAGAAAATGAAATTTACCAAGATGCTGATTATCTTGTTTGCGATGACTTGGGAAATGAATGGGCAGACCACATAGCAATTAAAGATGATACCATTTCATTCATACATTCCAAATGCAAAGATAAAGCAGGACTTTCAGCATCAGCCTTTCAAGAGATAGTAGGACAAGCAACTAAGAATATCGGAAATCTAGACCCAAGCGACAAAGAGCTAGATAACAAGAAAAAATCTTGGGATGGTAAATCATGGGGGAAGACAAGTATTCCGATCATGCGAAAAGGAACGGCAGAAGCATTTGTCAATGCTTTCAAAGAATTGCGAGTGAAACCAAACCGAGTGAAAGAAATATGTTTAGCTGTTAACTTTATCTCCCAATCTGAACTAAAAGAAGCTTTTAAGAAGATGAAAGAAGGTCAACCATTCAGGCAAAAGAATACTATCATTCAAATGGTCTGGTTACTAAATGCTTTCATAAGCAGTTGCAAGGAAGCAGACTTGCATTGCAAGATTTATTGCAAAGACTAATCAATCAAATGCTAGAAGTATCCAAGCTTGGGATTTGGACGCTAACAAGAATGGTGTAGTAAAACCTGATGCAACAGCTACATACCAGACCACAGACTTCAGTTTCTACAAAAACTCTTTTGAAGTTAACAAACTTGAAGTAGCATCTGGCTCAGCGTTCAAAAATGCAGCCAATGGCGAATTCTATCTCAAAAACTCAATCTTGGAGAAGGAAAAGGTAGGTGACCCACGTTGGATTAGATAAATTCAATCAAACTATCATATTAAAGTGCAATGCCCCAACGGCGTTGCACTTTTTTTGTTATCTCTCCCTCTCCCCTACCACTAACAAAAACTTTTTTTGTTAATTTCTTGGAAGTTACGAAAGAAAAGCGTATCTTTGCAGCGTAAGTACATA
>ERZ791849.692-NODE-692-length-9997-cov-1.83615_pt1 | contig 9997 bp, 14 predicted proteins | sample MGYA00510288_ERZ791849 | MGnify/ENA primary metagenome ERZ791849 (study PRJEB30046, sample SAMN00715262) | human gut metagenome | study: EMG produced TPA metagenomics assembly of the A metagenome-wide association study of gut microbiota in type 2...
GTATAGCAGGCAAAATTCCAGAAAAAAAATCGGAAACGGTATTCCGAAAATCTTCACTGGTTGTATAGCAATAAATGAATCCGGCTGCTAAAGCTGCAATTGCTGCTACAACAAGGAAAACTGGCGTAGACAATCCGCCAAGAACAGCAGAAAGTTTAGAAAGCATTCCAAAGCCGCTGCTTAAAGTGGAAGCAACTTTCCCGATTCCGGAAATTGCTGTGCCGACAGCAGAAACTGCCTTTCCGGCAACCATCAAAGAAGGACCAACTGCCGCTGCTGCCGCTGCAATTTTCCCGAATGGTACGCCGGCATCTTGTAGCTCTTGAAATTTCTGCCAAAGGTCATCCACCTTATCCACGACTTTGCCTATCGTTGTCTGTACTGTTGTAACGTTTTCAGAAATAGGGCTGAACAGCTCTGGCTGCGTTAACTCTTGCAGCTTTCCAATAATGGCATCTACCACGCCAGTGATTCCGTTTTCATTGAACCCAGCGGTCATGTCTGCAAATAAATCTGAAATTGTATTTGCCGCCGTTTGAATCATCGGAAGTAAAGCAGTCCCAATGGTAATTTGAAAAGATTCAATCGCACCCTGCATATTCTCAATTGCACCGCCAACGCCATCTTTCATCTTTGCCGCTGCTTCTTCCGATGCACCGTCACAATTTTTCAGGCTATCTGTCATTTTGTCAATCGTTCCCGGCGTTGCGTTCATCATTGCTTGCAGTCCGGAAAGAGATTCTGTGCCAAACATCGTTGCGAGTGCCTGTTCTTTTTCTTCATCGGTCAAATCCGCAGTGGCTGTCTGTAAATCAGATACAATCGTACTAATGGATTTCATTTTGCCTTCGGAATCGTAAAAAGAAATACCGAGCTGCTCCATCGCTTCTCGTGCTTCGTCTGTTGGTTTGGACATAGAAACAAACATTGCACGCAAGGTTGTACCGGCTTGAGAACCTTCTAACCCAGCATCTGTCATAACACCGGTTGCGGCTGCTAATTCCTCCATGCTAATTCCCAAAGAAGATGCTAACGGTGCAGCATATTTGAACGCATATTGCAAGTCGGATACGCCAGCGGCAGATTGATTCGCAGACTGTGCCAACACATCTGCTACATGGGTCGCATCACCAGCACTGTCTCCAAATGCGTTCATTGCGTTGGAAACAGTATCCGCTACCAAAGACAAATCTTCTCCAGAAGCTTCCGCAGCAGAGATAATCCCAGGCATATCAGCGATAATCTGGTTTGCATCGCTGCCCTTTGCTGCCATTTCTGTCATGGCTTCTGCTACTTCGGAGCTGGAAAGTGAAGTGCTTGCACCCAGTTCCAATGCAGATCCCCGAAGGGCTTGCAGTTCTTCATCCGTTGAACTGGAAATTGCTCCAACTTTTCGCATTTGCGTGTCAAAGTCAATCGCAGAATCCGTTGCTTTTTTTAGTCCAACTGTTGCCAATCCAGCGGCTGCCGTTTCTACGGCGGTAATTTTTCCGCCAAGGCTGCTCAGATTATCTCCAGCCGATTGCAATCCGCTGCCAATGGATTCTGCCGATTTTCCAACAGATTCCAACGCCTTACTTGCCTTATCGGAAAGGTCAGAGATGGTATTTAATGTGCTTTTGGCAGTAGAAACAATGCTTTTTATCGCATCAGGGACTTTAGAAGCCGCTGATTGAATTGCAGAAAATGCGGATTGGAACACGTGTTCTACAGTTCCGGCTACCGCAGATGCAAACGGCTTAATGGCGTTAATTTCTGCTGAAATAGTCTGGAATGCCTTGGATTCAGAAACCGTTCGCTGAATGGAATTTTTGAGAGCTTCTATTCCCGTTTTCGCCTTTTCTGCTGTTGAAGATAAGATTCCAAGAGCCTTATCTTTTGCCGCTTCTGCTAGTGACTTCATCTGAGATGCAGCAGACTGAATTGGCGAAATCAGCTCTTTCATTTTCGTTTCCAGATTTTGCAAAGCAGTTCCGGCAGCACTGTTTTGGAATGCTTGCATCATCTGCTCTATTTGCGTTTTTATTTTTTGAATAGTAGGAGATGCTGCTGTCCATTGTTGAAATCCATCAGCAAGAGCGGCAATATCTTCCTTTGCGGATGCTGCTGCCGTTTTCACAGGTTGCATGCTGCTGCTAAGCTTTTCTGCCATGCTTTCCGCTTTTTTTGTTACGGTATTGATATTGCTTACAAAACCTTTGATGTCCGCTGTAATTTTCGCAGACAGCGTATAATCTGCCATACACTCACCCCCTCGCTACTATTTTTGCAATCGAATCCAAAGAGCCGTTCAGTGTTACCTTGCACTGCGTTGGGTCATCCAGATGGATTTCCAATTCTTCAATCGTCATCCGTTCGTCAATCCCAAGTGGCGTATAAACCACTTCCACTTGAAAACCAGCCTGCAAGCACTCCACACCATCTTCCACTAGTCCCAAATCTACTGCGGATACGGAAAAAGTTGCTTTGGGTTCTTCCAACGCCAGTACATGGGCAACCACGGCTTCTCGTTTGGTATATTTATCTGGGTTACTCTCGCTAAACGAGAAGTTCACTTTTCGGACAATTGGTCCGTATTTGTTCAGCAAATATTGATTGAAAGCTCGTGATGCTGGATATTCACGATTTGACATATAATAATCTCCGAACTTTCCGCCGGTGAACCAAACAACGATGTTGCTCGGTGTAATTTCCGTATCATTTCCACCAAAAAAACTGAATGATGCGTATGGCTTTATATCTATGTTTCGGCTTCCATCGCTATTGAAGTCGGATTCCGTCACCTCTGGATAAATCATTGCTTCCGTAGCGTCTGATTCTCCAGTAGTGTTATCCGCATTAGAACTCGACACTGGAACAACTCCAGTATAAAAATCTTCTGCTATATAAGAAGAAGAAACATCTGTGATATTGTTGCCAAATTCCAGCTTTTGTGTCTTAATTGGATGATTGCTTGGGTCTCGATAAGCGTACCGAACGCAGCCAGTGTGCAGAACGTCTGTCAGTGGTTCTTTTTGCGTGTATGGGTCTACAACTTCTGCTTGAAAATTGCCGCCAAAATAGTCGATGATTCGAGACTGTAATAGCTCCATTGCTGTTTCTGCTTGTGTCCAATATCGTACAAAAGAAATGTTGTCTATGTAGTAAAATCCGTTGCCATCTGGTTTCAAAACTTTTGTTTTGCAGGCAGAATCTTCATAGACCACGCTACTCAGATAATATCCGTTATTGTAGTCCACCTGCGGGACGCAAACTTTAGCACCTTCTGGAATTTTCGTTTCTTTGTAGAGAATTTTTTTGCCGTCATAGCTGTACCATGTTCCGTTTCGGAACACGGTGCTTGCGTCTGTGTTTGCATCTACTGCTGCTGTATAGCATTGATAATCCGTCCAGAGGGAGAATACAAGAAAATTGATAAAATCTGGGATACTGTTATAAATAGAGGGATATGGCTTTGCAACGCATACCGTATCATTTAGCATTCCCAGAACGCCTTCGCAGGTGTATGTTCGATTCCCATACAAATCCCGCTCTACTTGTGTCGGTCGTCCAACCCATATCACATTTTCACCCACAGTGTCTTCATCGTGCCGCCGCACATTATCTGATACGACTGTAACCCAGCACTGTAAAACCTGTAGTGCTCGTTCATCGTCTACTGGAATCGTAAAAGTAAATTCGCCTGCTTTTGTTGCACTCGTTTTCAAAACCGCATCTTTCAGAAAATAGCCATTTTTCGGGTCAAACAGTGGCAATCTTGGAATAATTCCGCCACTGCAATTTTCAAATGGAAAGTAATAGGCTGTATACATTATAACAACCTCCTGCATCTGCATAGAATTGCAATTTGGCTTCTGGCAGTGCCTCCGGTGATTGTAACCGTAACGCTGCTGTTGTGCTGTAAATAAGAGCTGATAGAAAACACCGTTTTCCCGTTTGCTTCTTCGATTTCTTGAGAAGTTTCGTTGGTGGTTACCGTGCAAGGAAATTCTGCAATGACTGTAACCTCTCCATAAAGTCCACCAGCCCTGCCATTCGGAGCATACAGTGTTTCTGTAATTTCTCCAGATTCGCTCAGTGTCAGTGCATCCGGAAGGCTTCCGGAAAAATCGGTCGCATCCCAAAGGAATCCCTTTTGCAATGGAAAATTATCATAGCAATACGGCTCTATATCGGCGGAAATGGTGAAAACAGCATGCTTGGCATCTTCCATGGTGGAATCTACGGTGCAGCGTCCACGATAGGCATAGCTGGAATTGCTGTCTGCAACAATGGTACAAACTTGCCCGTGCAACTCTTGCCGGACGTTTGCCATTCTGCCATCGTACAAGCTGCCACAAATGTTGCAGATAGCGTTGCATTCTTGTAAACCGGAGAGCCAGTCAAAGCTTCAGAATAATCCAGTAACCCGTTTCGCCCTGGAATATCTACGGTAAATGTTTCTACTTCTGGGGCAGTGGCAGAAAAATCCGTCCAATATAGCCCCAATCCATAGCCACCATTGGTTCTTCCAGTGTAGATGCCAACGTTCGCTTCTGCATAAGGCTGTTCTGCACTGATATATTGTAATTGATGGGATTGAATCCACCGAATTCCGGTTTTTCGTTCCTCGATACCATAAAACTCCAATCACGACACCTTCTTTCGTTTCCGCCCGTTTGCTTTGTAAATCGCTTCTACCCATGCCGTTCCTTGTGCTGCATCGGCTTCCAGAACCTGCTGCACGAGCTGTTGCTGTCGTTCTTTGTTGGTATGCTTCGGCTGCTTTTTCCAGAGCTTCTGCGGCTTTTTACCCTTTTTCCGGAACGCATTGGAAACTGCATTTAGAACCGCACCTGCCAAAAGGTTGGTATCTGCTACGACTTTGTTTTCATACGCTTTTAAAATCAACGCCCGTTCCGTTTCGGTCAGGGCGTTGTAATCTGCTTTGGAATAGCCGAATTGTACCGCAAAAAAAGCGAAATCTTGGCTTTTTCGGAACTGTTCCGCTTCTAGGTCAGGCTTTTCTTTACTGGTCGGAAAATATTCCCATTCCACCAGCCTTACCGGAATAAAAAACCGCAGTCCTCCTGAATCTGTTCCAGCGTTGCTGTAAACAGTGTACCATATCCAACATCCTGTACCTGCTGCTGAGCAAATTCCAGAGCCTTCTTGATAGGGGCATAATCCCCTCGGTCATCTGACAAGCCGTAAGCAAACAGCGTGCAAAGCTCCGAAATCGTTGGATATTTTCCATTTGTGATGGAAACCATCACGCCAGTAATGGCATTTCCAAGTATCTTTTCCAACTGCTCCATTCTGCCAATGGTATAATGCAAGTGGTATTCTTTATCTTTGATAAAATAGGTTTGCATAAGCTCCTCCTTATTCTGTTGTCAAATCTTCCGGCATATCCGTTACCTTTGCGGCATCTTCCGTGGAGAGATTTGTTAAGTCTGTTAAAGCCCCGTTGCCAGAAAAGCTCAAAGAATAGGTCATGCTGTCATCATACGGAGCTTCCAAGGAATAGTCCGTAATGCAAGCCAGACCGCCAAACAGCGGCTTTTTTTCCTTGGCATCAATGACCTTCAAGCAGACCATATCGCCGTTCTCAAAATATTGCCCAAGCAGCTTGTGCGATTCTGCATTCAGAATATAAATGCCATCGTTGTCAATCGACCATTCTTTCATGCCTGGAATTTGCTTTTTCCAGCCCCCAGTCGTATCCTTGCTGGACACTTCCACCGTGTCAGCACTGCGGTTAATGGTCAAATTCTGCTGCCCTGAAATTGCAAGCAGCTTAGAACCGTCTGCGTTGTAGATGCAAAGCAGAATGTCCTTCCCGGCTTTTGCCGCATCTTCTGAAAAATCACAATAAAAATTGTTATCATAACTTGGCATCGTATTTCCTCCTAAATCTTACATTTCAATCCATAGCTCACCATGATTTCATAGGAAATCACAGCATGATATTCGTTTGTTTCGTCTTGTTGCAGAGATTGCACGCCAGTTTCTGTTTGCAGCACCAGTGTAATCCCATCCGGCAGTGTCAGGGATTCCGTCAACGATTCTTCTACCGACTGTATCATGCTGTAAATTTCTGTTCTGGCATCGCTCGGTGTAGCAATTGCATGAATCTGTACGGTAAAAATTTCCTTGAACATCGTTTTACTGGACGCATCCCGTTTTCCGACCACCTCTACAAATAGAAATGGAGAAGGGGTGTCCTTCTCCACAGCATCATAACAAGCATAACCGGTATTTTTCCGTAGATTTTGCAGTACGGCAGCAGCAATTTCTGCAAAGCCGGCTTTTCGCAGCATCATTCTGACCTCAGTCCTCCTTTAGCTCATCTTTTAGCATCTGTTCAAATTGAGGGCGAACGGCTTCTACAGAACGCTGCAAAAACCGTTGCCCCGGAACATAGGAGGCTTTCAGTCGTTTCCCAATCTGTGGAACGAATCGTCCCGGCTGCTGCCGATGCCCATATTCTACATGGGGTGCATAGTGCAGCGTGTAGCCGACCGCTCCATTGATGGTAGTATCCGATTCTTTCGGCAATTCAGTTCGGATGCTCTGCCGCAGCTTTCCTGTATCAGCAGGCGTGTTTCTCGTTGCTTCCCGTGTCAACAAGCCAACGGTTCGGTTACAAACTGCAACGAAATCCGATTTTGATTTTTGCTCCAGTGCAGCAACTAACTCTTCTGTTCCGTTTAGAATGATTTTGATTTTCACGTTGTGCATCTCCGTTCTGGGAGGGTTTGATACCATCGTTCCAGATACAACATCCGCCACCGCCCATGCAAATCTTTGATGGAAGTAATCCGATAGTCTTCCGAACCAGCACGCACCACATCTGCTTCTTTACAGCGTGCCAGCGGAGCATCTGTCAACAGTTTTCGCTGCGTTTGGGTAACATCTCGCCCGACTAGCTCCGCATCCTCTGCCGTCCATTCTGTGAATCGTCCTGTATACTCAGTACAAGCTGCACAAGGCTCTTTTAATGTAGTAATAGGATTGCCTAAAATATCTGTTCCGGTCTGGATGGCTTTTAAGAGATGAATGGGGAAATAGTGCATGGTTGCTGCCTCCTATCACAAAAAATGAACCGTGCCGCTGCCGTTTTCCGCCGCCTTGGTTTCTCGATAAGCGGTAAACTCATCTTCGTATTCCGCCAGAACATCTTCCACAAACGTAGTGGAAATTGTATCCGCTCCTTCAGAGCTAATACCTTCATAGTTCCAACGTCGAAACAGTTTGACAACGACTTCCGCTGCAATCGGTTCTAACATTTCCGGCAGCGTTGCTTCTCGTACTCGCAAGCAGATTCGCAAGCTTGCAATATCGCAAAGTTCCAGCAGTTGCGGTGTGTTCTCCGCTTTCGGTTCATCCTGCAAGCGAATCTGTACCCGCTCCAGCAGTGTCATGCTTACGCTCCAGTCGCAATCGTGCCAACAATGACACCATCCAGCCGTTCTGCAAACAGTACAGACCCCGTTAAAATCGTGGTCTCATAGTTTGCACGCGTATAATCTGCGGTGTGGGTAATGCCAACCAGTCCCGTTGCATCTGTTGTAAAGCTGAATGCCTTGTTGATTTCCCCACCGGAGATTGCCGGATATGCCAGATTCAGGTTATCGGCAACGGTTGCATAGAATGTTCCTGCCGGAACACTGGAGTTAGACATGACTTTGACATCCAAGAAGGTCTGAAAATACGTCATGCCAAAAGCAGTCTGCGTGGTAATGTTGGTCTGCTCCCCAAGATATTTTGAAATATCCTGCGGATTTGCAATCACAATCACGCCATCGGTTGCATCGTTCTCAAAGAGTACCTGCAACTTTCCCCAAGCATCTGCTACGGCGGCTTGAAAGCCAGTGCCGGTTGCAGTGCCTGTACCGGTTGCCAAAAATGTCACCAAAGCGGAGCGAATGTTGCTCTGAATCTGTTTCAACAACTCATTGTCTGCCTGCGAAACCGCAAGGTCAAAGCCACTGCGTTGGATGGCTTCCAGCGTTACTGCCTTCCGGTACTTCTTGTAAGCCAGTTCATAGGTATTTGCCGGCTCTACTTCCACCTTGGACAGCGGAATCAAGTCGCCTTCTGCAACGTCTCCATTTGCCATGGTTACCTTGTTTTTGTATACTTTGATGATAGAACCGTTCGCCATTGCCGTGCGTCTGGTGATGCCCAGAAGCTCCTGCAATTTCTGAATGCCATCCACAAATCGATTGGTAAAATCAATCGACTGTGCCTTAGCAAAATCTGTGGTCAAATTGGTATTTGCTTGTACTGCCATAATAAATTAACTCCTTTACTCAAATAAATTCATGTTGTCCCGAATCGCCTGTAACCGTTTTCCTTCATCGGGAATGGCGAAAATTTGTTCTTTCGTCATGCGTCCTGATGTTCCGGTCTTGGGTGGTTCGCCTTTGAGGCGTTCCTTGACGGCGTTTTCTACCGCTTCTGTAAACAGCGTTGCAAAGGCTTCCACCTGTGTTTTGGTGGTCTTTGCGTCCTCTGCAACCACAGCCGCTACTAGAGAATCCGGCAAATGAATGCCTTTTTCGGATAGCATTTCCCGTGCGGTTTTCTGCATTTGTGCCGCTTCCACCTGCTTTTGCAGGGCATGGAGCTGCTGCTTGTAGGAATCCCGCTCCGTTTCTGCTCGCTGCTGGTCGGTCATTTCTGATAGTTTCTTTGCTTCTGACTGCCGCTGTTCAAAGCCTTGGAACGCTTCCGCAATCATCTGCGAAACCGCTTCTGCGGTCAAAGTAGAAGGCTCCGTTGCCGGTTCTGTCGGCGTAACAGGCGTTTCGGTTGTTGTAACCTGTTCTGTACTGTCTGCCATTATGATTCACTCCTTTCAAATACCTTCCGCAACCCTTCCAGCGTTTGGACGGCTTCGGTTCTAGCCTGTTCTCTGCCATCATCATCCAGAAGAATCAAGCAGGGAAGGCGTTTCACATGGTGCTGCCGTGCCATGGCATTTCCGCCGTACACATCATCTGATCGGAAGGTGTACAACGGAATGCCGGTCTGGGCTGCATATTGCTCTGCCACCGGCTGCATTTGCTTGCAGGGCGGGCAGTAGTTCGCATGGAAAAATAAAAGTTGCATCGTTGCTCCTTTCTGAATTTTGGGTATGAAAAAAGCACCCTTTCGGATGCTTTTTTGTGTATATTCAGTGTTCTTTGAAACTAATTTAACATGGTTGAATCTCAACATCTGCATATATTTCAGACAAAGATTTTCCGTCTATAAATGGGAATATGAAAACTTCATCTTCTGTACTTAGATCATAATTATCAGTTCCATATCGAATGTGATAATTATCTTTTCCACTTTCTCTGTTCGTACAGAAATCAACATCGCCATCTTTTCCTGCATATTCAAATTCAAACGCAAAGCTTTCTCTTAACAGATATTTTGCTTCTTCTAAACTTTTCATAGCATATCGTCATTCCTTTTTCTTTCTTCTTCTGTAAGTTCCCTTGCATCAGTTCTTTTCAGCTTATTATTTTCATCAAAATAATAGTTGTGTGCATGTTCTCCAAATTCCCCAAGATCTTCTTCAACTGGATGCCCATGCCCATTATTACTGATCTGCAAAAACTGATTTCCGTTTTCATCATAATAATTTCGATTAACGCCGCCTTTTGCATTCACAATTTGCGTAATAGAATTTGGTTTATCCTGCAAGGTCGTTTTCTCAACGATTTTGACTTCTTCCCCAGAAGCGGTATAAACGACTTCATCAAGAATCTTTCCATTTTCATCAAAATGAAGAGCAGAAAGCACTCGTTCGATAACTTCTTTTGCTTTTTTGGAACGTTCTGCACGTTCGTCAGCACTGTATTTCGATTTGTATTTTTTCTGTTTTGTTTTTATTATACCATCTTTCTGCGTATCTGTCAATAAAATTGCATCTGATTTTCCACTTCCAGAATCGGCGTTCAACCGTCCCTTTATCGTCTCCAAATCCTCCACCACCGGCATAACGGTGCATCTGCACCAC
>ERZ791849.706-NODE-706-length-9791-cov-2.60559_pt1 | contig 9791 bp, 6 predicted proteins | sample MGYA00510288_ERZ791849 | MGnify/ENA primary metagenome ERZ791849 (study PRJEB30046, sample SAMN00715262) | human gut metagenome | study: EMG produced TPA metagenomics assembly of the A metagenome-wide association study of gut microbiota in type 2...
GGGCTGCTCGCCCACACCTCGCCAACATTTTTGAAAAATTGTTGGATCAAAAAACTTTTAGTTGCCTGCGGCTCATAATTGGAAACTTCGCTTCTAGGAAAACCACCCAAATCCGGTTCGGCAAGGCTGGGGCACATCCCCAGCTTGCCTTGGGAATCGCAATTGCCCCTGAAACCTTGTATCTCATTACAACCTCCTGATTTTGAAGGCAATTGCGATTCTTTGCGGTTCTCTCCTAGATTTTTGTTTTGTTTCATTGTGCAGTTCTGTTATTTGCTCCGCAAATGTGGGCTGCTCGCCCACACCTCGCCAGCATTTTTGAAAAATTGCTGGATCAAAAAACTTTTAGTTGCCTGCGGCTCGTTCCTTGCAACCAATACAGAAAAACATTTTTTGATTTCTCCACAAAAAAGGACTGCTTGCCAAAATAAGTTTCTCTTGACAGTCTTCGCTGCATATGTTATAATGCAAGTACAACCAACCGACATATTAGAAAGGATGAAAATTCATGAAAAATAGAAAAACAGGAAAAGCCATCGCCGCTGCTGCCATGTTGACCATCGCAGCAATGACCATGCCGATGCAGACCGTTTCTGCGGAAGATATTGTTGACGACCCTTACAACGTTGTTGTATTGGGTGACAGTATCAGCACTGGTTATGGGCTGGAGGATTCCAGCAAGTCCTATGTTTCCGTTCTGGAACATCATATGAATCAGAAAGTCACCAATCTTGCAAAGGATGGCACAACTTCTTCGGAACTGCTCCAGTCGTTGCAGGGGGATAGCACCATGCAGAGTGCAGTTGCTGGGGCTGATATCATTGTAGTCACCATCGGTGCAAACGATATTTTGCAGCCGGTTCTGAATAATGATGTGGTGAAAGTAGACGATTATGACAACGTTTATGATCTGGCGAATGCCATCAAGGATAATCAGATCGCATTCCAGAAGTATTTGAGAGCCAATATGCCGACTGCGGTTGCCAATGCAAATACCAACATTGACAGCATTATTTTGCAGTTGAAGAGCACCAACGATCATGCAAAGCTGGTCTTCCAGACAGTTTATGACCCGTTGAGTGTTGATCAGGATGATACAGGATTGTCTAGCAACGCACTTTCTATGTTGAGTACATTTTCGAATGGGCAAATGTATCAGTATTTGAATGGAAGTGCTAACGGTGGAACGTATATTCCAGTGGGCTTGAATCAGAATTTGCAGACCCATGCACAGAATGGAGAAATCTATTTGGCAGATGTCTATAACATATTCCTGCACCACGCTTGGACAAATGTCAATATTGCAAATGCAGATGTGCACCCGACCGCAACCGGTCATGCAGCAATTGCAAACTTGCTGATTGATAGTGGCTATTTCCCAACTGTTACCAATACCGCTGGTGATATTGATGGCGATGGAAATGTTGCGGTTTCCGATGCAGTCGCTGTTCTGACAGAATATGCACGTGTTGCAGCAGGCAATGAAGCACAGTTTAATCCTGCACAGAAAAAGAGTGCGGATGTCAATGGAGATGGTATGATAGATGTTTCCGATGCTGTTGGCATTTTGGTTTATTATGCAAAGCAGGCTGCCGGACAGACACCGTCTTTCAATCCATAAAAATAACTTGAAGACTTGAATTAGAGTGAAAACCGTTCGATTTTGCGGAAAAGCACCGTAGAATCGAGCGGTTTTTTTGTGAAAAAATGTGAAAAACAGAATCCATCTGCGTTTAACGATGTTTTCCATCTACTATCATAAATTTATCACATTCCAGCGTATAATATTAAACATAGAGCAAAGAACAAGACAGACCGATGCAGAACAGCAGCGGTTTTCAATAGAAAGGAAGATTCTTATGTATGAACGGGAACAGGACATGATGAAAAACGAATCGAACAACACAGCAGCTTCTGCGTCGAATCAGCCGGAATCTACTGTAAACAATCAGAATCCTTACAGCACATCTGCTGCAACGGGCAGCACCACACCGAATGGTTATGGTTATACTACTAATAGTAGTACCAACCCAACCACTGGCTATACTGGAAATACTTCCTCTGATACACAGTCGCAGCAGCAGGGTTATAGCTATGTCAATTATTATTCCAATCCGAACGCTCCGGTGCAGGCATCCGGCAGCGGCAAACCGCCGAAGAAAAAGAATCACTTCTGGATGAAAGCGGTTGCATTTGTTGCAGCGATGGCAATTGTCTCCGTTGGTTCGATTGGCATTTATAACGGCGTTCATAATTCCAACAAGCTGGTAGCAGCTGAAAGCAGTACTTCTGCTTCGGATTCCACCGATACCACAGCCAATACCACAGCACAGGATAGCAGCAGTAAAGCACAGAGCACAACCGTAAAGGGTGATGCTGCAAAGAGCTGGATTGAATTGGCATCTGGTACAAATGCAATGTCTATCAGCGACATTGTTAAGAAAGTAGCACCATCGGTTGTCGGTGTTCAGGCAACTTTCAAGATGCCGAACAACTACAATAGTTATAATTATGGTTTTGGAATGTTTGGAAATGGCAACAGCGGAAATGGTGATAATTCCGGTTCAATGACCGGTGTCGGAACCGGCATCATCATGCGGGAAGATGGCTACATTGTCACAAACGCCCATGTTATTTATGATTCGGAATATGGCTGCGGCGAAGCAACTGCCGTAGAAATCCGGATGTCCGATGAAGAAACCACTTATGATGCAAAGGTCGTTGCATATGATATTGAAACCGACCTTGCTGTTTTAAAGGTAGATCAGACTGGTTTGACTGCTGCGGAATTTGGTGACAGCGACCAGTGTCAGGTTGGCGATGCAGTTGTTGCAATCGGTAACCCGTTGGGTCTGGAACTTCAGAACACGGTTACTTGCGGGATTATTTCCGCACTGAACCGGAAAGTTACCATCAACGACAAGACCATGACGCTGATTCAAACCGATACCGCTATTAATAATGGTAACTCTGGTGGCCCGTTGATCAACAGTTCTGGTCAGGTTGTTGGCATCAACTCTGCGAAGATGTCCTCTAGCGTTTCTTCCAGTGGTGCAACCATTGAAGGTATCGGCTTTGCAATCCCGATGACAGAAGCACGGGAAATTGTAGATGATTTGATCAATTATGGTTATGTTACCGGCAGACCGCAACTTGGCATCAGCTGTCAGGATGTTTCCGAGGCCGTTTCTCAGGCATATAACTTGCCAATCGGTGCATATGTTATCAGTGTAACCGATGGAGGTGCAGCAGCAGAAGCTGGTTTACAGGTTGGCGATGTCATTACTGCCATCAATGATAACAAGATTGAAACCACAGAAGAGCTGAATAACTATAAGAATGAATATAATGCTGGTGACACGGTCACCCTGACCATTGTCCGCAACGGACAGGAACAAAAAGTTTCTGTTGTTCTTCAGGAAGTACAGCAGAAAAAACAATCCTGATGAAGTATCACGGACAGTGAAATGTTTCCCGTCAATGCTAAAAGTTGGGCATCTGACCGGAAATTTAGAAACGCTTTCTTCATACATTCTCCTTATTATTTTTCCAACACAGGCAGCCTGCAAAGTCTTTTTGCAGGCTGTTTGTGTTTTTTGTGAAAAATGACGGAAACAGCCGTTTTTGAAAACACGACTTTCACAAGGTGCACACAAAACTTCAGTTGAAAGTCTGTTGAAAGCTGTTGAAAACGGTGGAAAATTGTGTAAAAGCTACAAATACGGGCGGAATTTCCACCTAATAATTTTAAAAAAAATAAAGGCAGAGGCTTGACATTCCCGACAGAATGTGTTAGAATACTTTATGTAAATCGTTTACGGCGGTTTATGCACCCATGCCGTAAAGGATCACGTGAGTCCAGGCATTCATGGAACATCCGGTTATTTCAGTTCTGCGAAATCCGGCTACATGGAAACAGAAACAGGGCAGTTTAATAGTGAGGGGAAATGAGACTGCACAAATGCAATCACGTCTGTGCGTCAGCTTGGATGGTCACAAAAAAATTGAATGAAGAGAGGGAAATGTGCAATGAAGAAGGTATTCAATAAAGTCATTGCCGTTGCAGCAACTGTACCGCTCGCTCTGACACAGGGCTTCGCTGTATTGTCCAATGCTGCGGACGCAACCACCATCAGCGTGGAAAGAGTACTGGAAATTAAACCACAGGAGCTGGAGTCCGATTGGGCAAAGCTCGTAGAAGGTGCACTGATTGATTCAGAAGGTAAGAGCTTTGAACTGAATGTTGCAGATATCATTGATTCTGCTGACTTTTCGGATAAGAACGCTGCTTATGTTGAAAAAGTACAGAAGTGCATCGTTGGAAACCCAAGCGTAAGCATTCAGAATAGCGTTGCAGTGATGACCGCACAGGTGGATGCAACCAGCTATGTACAGAGCAATATCATTGATGCCATCAAGAAGGAATTGACCAAGCAGGGTGCAGCTTCCATTATTGATGATATTGATTTTAGCATGCTCGAAAAGAAGGGCACCTTTACTGCTGCCGTTGATGGCGACAGCATTGAAAATACCGCAGCCAATAAGGCAGCTGGTACTGCAAACACCATTCGGGTAAAGGGTGCTGTTTTCGTAGATAGCGAAGGCAACCAGGTTGCAACATATGCTGATGCAAAGGCTTATGCTGCAAGCACCGTTCAGAAGTTGAAGGTTGAATTGACCAAGAAGGCTGCTGCTGCTGGTGTAGAAGTTAATCTCGACAGCTTGCTGGCTACTTATCAGAAGAAGGTAGAAAAGGCATTCTCTTATGTTGACAAGGCAATCGCTGCATCTGCACACGAAAAATTCGCTACTGCAGATGAAACACTGGCTTGGATCAAGGCACAGAAGGAAAAGAAGACCACACGGTTTGACGTTCCGGGCAGTGTCGCAGACCTCGCAAAGTATGGCAATACCCTTGATAAGGCAGTTGCAGAAATCAACAAAGCTTTCCAGAAGGTAAATGTTGATTATACTGTAGCAGTTAGCATGGACGATGTTACAAGCCTGCTGAATAGCGGTTCTGATTTCACCGTCGATGCAGATGCTGACACCAATGTTTATACCGTAACCTTTAAGGTTCCGGATACCGATGTAGATGCAGATTACTTCAGCACCGTTGAAGGAATTGAAAAGTATTATGCAGCACATCCGGATCAGGCTGAAACAGATGGCGTAACAGATGCTGATTACAGCCAGCTCGTTTATGATTCTTCTTACAAGCTGGTAACCGCACAGGGCGATGCAGATAATGATACACTTGCAGGCGTTCCGAGTGGCTACTTCAATGTGGGAAGAATCATCAAGTTCAAGGATAAGGCCACAACTACTACCACAACAGATATTAGTGGCACAACCACCACAGACGTATCTGGTACAACGACCACAGACGTATCCGGTGGCACAACGACCACTGATGTAAGCGGCGGTACAACCACCACAGACGTATCTGGCGGCACAACCACCACAGATGTGAGCGGCGGTACAACGACCACAGACGTAAGCGGCGGCACAACCACCACCGATGTGAGCGGTGCAACCACCACTACAACAACCGGCACTGGTGACAGCGAAACCACAACGACTACCACCACAACAAACACCGGCACAATCACTCCAGTTGGTACAACCACACTGGAAGTGGAAGTAAACCCGACAAACTTCTACTTCTCCGTAGATGAACGGGAACTGAAGCCGTCTGACTTGTTCAGCAAGTTCGATATCGTGGACGAAGATGGTACACACTTCAATGCTCTGGAATTGGGTGCAGTTACCCTCGACAAGACCACACCGAAGGAAATCTTCGATGCAGAAGGCAAGCCGTACTGCGTAACAGAAGTAAACGCTTACTTCACTGACCCGACAAAGGCAGATGCTGAACCGGTTGCAGCTCCGGTAAATCCGACTGTATACATTGGCGTTAAGGGCGACACCGACCTGAGCGGTCTGGTAGACGTACCGGATGCAGTTGCAGTTCTGACTTATACTGCAAAGATTGCAGCTGGTCAGGAAGGCGTTGTCTTCAATGAAGATGAAAATCTGAACAAATTTGCATTCTTCCTGGCTGATATCGATACAGAATCGAAGGAAGGCAAGAACGACGGCAACAAGTTGATGGCAACAGAAGATGCTGTATACATGCTGACTTACACTGCAAAGACTGCAGCAGGTCAGGAACCGACATGGCCGGACGTAGTTCCGTCCCTGAAGTCTTTGGAAGGTTCTATCTGGTACGAAGGCTAAACATTAAAATTACAGATAAGGTAAAAGTGCGGTGTCTGGAACACCGGACACCGCATAATTTATATTTGAAAGGAAAATAGAAAAATGAAAAGTACATTTAAGAAGGCACTGGCAGCTGTTTCCGCAGCAGCAGTAGTTGCAACTTCTGCCGCTGTTTTCACTGCTGTCCCAGCACAGGCAGTAAATACTCCTTCTATTGGACAGGTTACTGTTACAATGGATGAACTGCAGAGCAGCAATTATCTGGTAACTGTTCCGGTTAGCATTTATGGCAACACAGACGGTTGGGACTCTATCGCATTTGGTCTGCAGTGGAGCACAGACGAACTCACTTATTCTAAGTGCGTATCTGGCGGAAGCATTGCAAACGCTATGTTTACTGATGGTATTCAGGTAAGTGGTTCTGGCTTCCAGCTGAATCCGGCTGGTATCGGCGGATGGATTACTTATGCAACCACTCCGACAGGCGATGGTCCGACCTATGTAACTGGCGATGATCCTGTTATCAACATTACCTTTAAGGTAACAGAAAATGCACAGCCGGGTGACATCTACTACATCGACGGACTGGAACGGTCTTATGATGGTGCTTATGTTCCGAAGGTTACTCACGGTAGTGAAGTTGTAACTGGTGCTCCTTCTCAGGGTTATATCCAGATCGAAGGCGTACAGACCACCACAACAGAAGCTACTACTACCACAACGACTACCACAACCACTACCACTACTACAACGACCACCACAACAACCACTACAACTGCTAAGCCGACTACAACCACCACAACTACCACCACAACTGCTAAGCCGACCACAACAACTACTACCACTACTTCTGCTGCAGCAACTACCACCACTACAACTACCACAGCAGCAGCTACCACAACAAGTGCAGCTACCACCACAAAGGCAGCTGGTACTACAAAGGCAGCTCAGCAGACCACTAAGAAGAACACTGGTTCTACCAGCTCTCCGAAGACTGGCAGCATGATTCCGGTTGCAGGTGCTGTTGCAGCAATCGCAGTAATCGGCGGTGTTGCTCTGGTTTCCAAGAAGAGAAAGTAAGAATCTCTGATTCCGAATCATCTTCCGAAGAAAACAGATAAAATTTAAGGAAGTCATCCATTCAATTACAAGTGGGATTGGACAAAATCTTTACAAGTAAAGAATTTGGATTGCGGAAACAAGAGGGCATACTTCGCAAGAAGTGTGCCCTTTTTGTTCACCCCTTTTCTCCTGCCTGCATAAAATGAAGTACACCCATTCTTTGAGAATGGGCGAAAATCCGGAACAAAAGGAGGGAATGCAAGATGCAACAATTGCTGCAAATTTTGGTGGCTGGCGGTGACCGCCGCCAACAATATGCCGCCCAAAAACTTGCCAAGTCGCCGCAGCTTTCCGTGACGACAATCGGATTTTCTCAGTCAGATTCTGAAATATTACCAGAATTTGACGTTCTCATCCTGCCCATTCACACGACAGCCGAATCTGTGCCGTCCAAAAATGGGAACTTGTCGCTGCCCGAATTGCTGTCCCATGTGAAAAAAGGCGGTCTGGTGTGCGGCGGCGTACTCCCCGAAGCTGTTTGCCGGATGTGTCAAGAACAAGAACTGTGTTTTTGCGATTATTTTCAGCGGGAGGAACTCTGTCTGGCAAATGCCGTTCCAACTGTAGAGGGAGCAATTCAAATTGCCATCTCAGAACGGGAAACAGTACTCTGCGGCAGCTCTGTTCTCGTCATCGGCTACGGCAGAATCGGAACAATCATGGCAGAGCGTTTGCAGGGCTTGAAAGCAGATGTCACCGTTGCGGCTCGCAGTTGCAAAGATGCGGAACGCTGTGCTGCAAATGGTCTGAAATGGATGCATCCGTCTGAAATTGCTGCCCGTGCAGGGAAATTTGACTGGTTCTGCAACACCGTTCCAGTCCTGATGCTGGACGAAACAGCCCTGTCCAACATGAAACCAGATGCACTGGTGATTGACCTGGCATCGAAACCGGGCGGAACGGATTTTGATGCTGCAAAACGCCTGCATCGTCAGGTAGTCTGGGCGTTGGGGCTGCCGGGAATCACTGCACCGAAAACCGCTGGAGCAATCATTGCGAAAACCATCTTCCATATTTTACAGGAGAGGGGACTCGCAGATGAAGGAAACAATTGGTAAACGCATTGGATTTGCGGTAACAGGGTCGTTTTGCACCTTTTCTGCTGCGTTTGCAGAGGCAGAACGACTGGTGGCGGCAGGTTACAGCTTAACGCCGATTTTCTCAGAACATGCCGCTAGCATTGATACCCGTTTTGGGAAAGCTGTGGAACAACGAAAAAAATTGGAGCAGATTTGTGGAAAACCTGCCCTGTTGACGATTTCAGATGTAGAACCGTTAGGACCAAAAGACCGCTTGGATGCGTTGCTTGTTGCCCCTTGCACCGCCAACACCATGGCAAAATTGGCGATGGGCATCACGGATACCACCGTGACCATGGCAGTGAAATCCATGCTGCGGAACGAAAAGCCAATTATTCTGGCTCTGGCAACCAATGACGCTTTGCGGGCATCGGCGAAAAATCTGGGCTTGCTGTTGAATACGAAAAATTATTATTTCGTACCGCTGCGGCAGGATGCTCCCGTCAAGAAACCATCGTCTTTGGTGGCTGATTTTACCCAGATTTCCGACACCGTTGCAGCGGCTTTGGGTGGACTGCAAATTCAACCAATGTTTATACAAAATCTATAAAATCTAAAAACCACCATGCTATACTATCAAGGAAGTGACCGCCTGTTTCTCCATCACCAAACGGGCGGTTCTTATTTTGGAGAATGGCAGTCGTTCGGCTGTCAAAAAAAAGGAGTACGAACATATGGCAGGAATTATTTTACAGCAGGCAATTATTATGCTCATTCTGAATGTGGTCGGAATGATTGCATACTACACCGGCATTGTCAGCCGAGAGGGCGGCAAGCAGCTTTCCAATGTCGTGTTGGAAATTGTAACGCCAGTCATCATCGTGCATGCTTACTTAGAGGAGGAATATGATTCCCGTCTGGTTGTGAATTTGCTGCTGACGTTTGTGCTGGCGGCAGCTTCTTATGTCATCGCCATTTTGATTTCCATGCTGTGTTTCCGTGGAAAATCCGTCGGAAAGTTAGCACCGATTGAGCGATTTTCTGCAACATATAGCAACTGCGGCTTCATGGGCATTCCGCTGGCAAGTGCACTGTTCGGGGCAGAGGGTGTTTTCTATGTCACTGCGTTTCTGACGATTTTCTTCTTGTTCTCGTGGACACACGGTGTCATGCAGCTGACACAGACCAAGGATTTCAAAAAGGCATTGAAAGTGTTGCGTTCGCCAACGGTTATCGGTATCGCCATTGGGTTGATTCTGTATTTTGTACAGCTTCCAATGCCGGGCTTGCTGATGGATACTATGGGCTATATTTCCGACTTGAATACACCGCTTGCGATGATTGCATCGGGTGTCAGCGTGGCACAGGCGAATTTGCTGGGAGCATTGTGTACAAAGCGGATTTATTGGGTCAGCTTCGTGAAATTGC